>JACCEB012116344.1_pt1 | contig 50252 bp, 43 predicted proteins | sample 7454761 | NCBI WGS metagenome assembly JACCEB01 (sample SAMN15323454, study PRJNA562643) | freshwater metagenome | isolation source: river surface water | place: USA:Blue River Watershed | collected 2017-08-18
ACTGATTACACTGTTTCAAAGATTTTCGTCAACGAAGGCATGCAGCCCCACGTTACGGCATCCGAAATAATCGAAAAGATGCAGGAGATGACCGACCCAGACACCGGCGCTGACCTGCTGGAAGACAAGTATCCGGAGTGGATGAGCAGAAGAATAGAAGAAATATTCAACGGCTTCAGAGACACCGGAGAGTTCCTTGGATATGATATTTCAGCCAGAACTTCGGTCCCTGGAAAGGATGTCGAGGACATAGACCCGGTTACGGGCGTGGCTACTCCGAGAACCCAGAACACGACAATCGGTCACCACATCTCCGCAAATCTTCAGATATACAAGCAGCTGATAAAGAGATACGCAATCTCTACATACGGAAGCATGACTGCAGCAATGAAGATAAAGTCGGTAAGGGATGAGATCGAAATGATAGATATAGTTGTCTCTGAGCTTGCGGACAGCCATCAAAGGAAGGTATTGAGCCCACCGCTCACGCAGAAGGACGCAATCAAGATAGCCAAAAAGTGGAGAGAAAGAATAGACCTTAGGTCTTCCGGCATAGAGAGCTCAAGCGAAGGCTATGCAGACCTGTTTGCCGGCCAGCACGGGACAATGAAGAAGCCGGACAGCATGAAGCAGAGACAGATGGATACATCTGCCGCCGACAGAATACTTGAAAGGTTTTATGTCAGAGACCCTAGAATATTCGGTCCAGCATACAATGAGTCAGTGACCAGAAACCTCATGGTCAAGAAGCACATACCGGAAGCCCTGTATGAGCAGATGAAGAAGTCGATAATATCAAACCCGCAAAACAGAAGATTCTGGCCGGAAATAGCGTTCGTCCTAGGTAGAATAACAGAAGCAAACAAGCAGCACGATGCGAACGTGGTATGGAAGTCAATGGTCACCCTGGCTGCTGGCGTCACATTCATGCCCGTCACCGCAGCTCTGCAGCTTACAGAACCAATGCCCACTGGCCTTCACATGCAAAGACCAAGTAGTGGTGGATACCTTGGTGAACTTGCGTCAATGACGGCACCAGGCGTCACCGCCACGGCCGATACCATCAGAATTGGAGCAACCCGCGCGATGAACGCAGGCACGAAGTCAATGGTTGAGATATTGTCAATCGGCAAACTTAACCAGAACTTCGAACTGATGTCACCAAGGGTAGATGAGTTCATGACAAGACTCGCAGAAAGGTCCGGTATAATAATGTCATCGCTCATGGACGATCTCCCGCAGAGCTCCGCAGACCCGAGGTCTGGACTGCAGAGGTTCACGGAGAAGATGGTCCACAGATATCATAACAGCGGCAACGCACTTGCGACTGTAACCAACATATCAAGAGTGGCAGTCCTTAAGCGTCACGTGATAATGCTTGAAACTACGGCAGACGAAATACTACTTCGCGAGACGGCTAGGTATGGTTTGGCTGGAGCCAAGGACGCACAGCTGTTCGCAGCCCTGCTTAAGCCCAACGAAATACTGCTGTTCAGAAACCTTGGAGTCCCGGACATAATGCTAAAGAAGTTCATGAAGCATGCTCTCATGACAAGGCCGATGACAGAAGGCGGATGGAAGCTTGGTTCTATACCAAAAGACCAGATAAGCGATCTTCTGAAGGACCTAATAGACTCCGGATACACCGAGAACAACGCCGTCGCAGCGATATACTCAAACGCGCTGAACAGGCTCAACATGCTCACCATACAGCGTTCCGTGCCAGCAAATCAGTCAAGACTTAGAGGCGTAGTCAGCAGGCACTTCGGTGAAACTGCTGGCTCGCTTGCCATGTTCTTGACGAACTTCTCGTCGGCATTCGGAAGAAACGTCATACTTCCGGCTGGAAGAATGGTAGGCAACTCGATGACAAGGGAGCGTTTTGTCGCAAGATATGGAATGCAGGAAAGAGGTCCGACAGGGGGTCCAGCCCAGCCGCGCGGGACGTATTTGACCAAGGTAGGATATCCGATATCACCGAATGATGCCGTCTTCAGAAAACTTCCAGCGATAGCCCTCATGGTTGCTGCTACCACGGCCATGAACTACGGAACCAGAGAAATGAGAAGAACAATGAGAGCAGACGGAAACTCAACATATGTTGACCAGCGGTCAATACCGATGAAGGTCTTTGCTGCGATTGACCAGGCTGGCTTTACGGGCAATCTTTCGATGCCTATAAACGTCATCAATGCGTTGAGATACCAGCGCGAAGCCGCGCAGGTTGCTTCCGGTCCTTTCCTTGGCGGTCTGGCTGGCCTTGTTGACGCCGCCAGAACACTGGTGTCAGATCAGAATTCAGAAAACACTCCAACAGCAGAAAGAGCATTCGCTAAAATACTGTATGACATGGCACTTAGGCCGATAGCGCAGACAGGACTTCAGATGCTTACCCCCAACTCAACAGTCGGTGACATGGTTAACTTCGCTGGTGCTCAAGCCATGGCGATGCCAGCAGTTCGTGAGGCCTTCATGAGATGGACTGCACATGAGATGTTTAACGCCGGAAACGAAGGAAAACGAGTTCCCCCAACAAGGGCCGACCTCATGAAAGCATACGAACTAAAGTTAATTACAATTGAGCAACTCAGCGCGGGTCTGCAAGAAAGATACGAATATGACTCGTTTGCCAAGCTAGAAAAGGCTAATAGAGAAGCTTATGAAGCTGACAAGAGAAGAAAAGAACTTGAGGGTAAATAAGCTCCGCAGGTCGTGGAGCCACTCGAAATGGCTCTACCACATAGGAAGAGCCAGAGCTAGACACAAGAAGATCGAGTGGAACTTGGAGATATCAGACATCATCGTCCCAAAGAGATGCCCAGTATTAGGGATGAAACTAGTGATGAACAGCGTCACCCCTAAGAACAATTCAGCAACAATAGACAGAATAAATCCAAAAATTGGATACATAAAATCTAACGTCGCAGTGATATCACACCTGGCAAATAAAATAAAAAGCAATGCGACAGCCGAAGAAATCAAGAAAACCTACCAATGGCTCAAAAAAAATGAAAACAATAACAGCATTCATAAAAACAATCATAGAGCTCGCAAAGCTCCTCACAAAAAAATAAAATGAACAAGATATGCGCAATATTGATCTGTTTCTGTCTGTCATCTTGCAGTTCGTCGAAGGAGGACACGGCGAGGCCGCAGCCCTCTTCGGAGAAGCTTATAGGAACAGAGGAAAGGTCGAACTCACGTGTCTCTGCTTCAGCTGGGGCTATCATCAAAGCAAACGAGCTCAACACTCACCAGAACTCAAAGACCGCAATCGCCGCCGAAGCTGGTCTGATTTCAGCGACAGTTGGCACGCCTACACAGCAAGATACGGATGCGGCCATGAAGAGACTGGAGCACTATCTGGGAGGAAGGGTAAAGGAAGCCGAGGTCGCAAGGGCCGCCGCCGAAAAGGAGGCCGTCGCTGGAAGGGCACAGATTGACGCGCTGAAGAAGCAGCACCAGAAGGAGATCGAGGAGTCAAAGGCAGAGATAGCCATGCTCAAGGCAAAGTCGGCAGAGGACCGCAAGGAGAATACAACCCTCCTTTTTGCGTTCTTCGGTGCCCTACTTGCGTCAATCGGGGCCCTAGGGTTCGCCTTCACGCCGTTTAAGAAGGGCTTTGGCTATGTCATTGCCGGCGGCATGCTGATGGGAAGCGTAGCCTTTGTCTGGGATAGCGTGTGGTTCCAAGGCATACTTGCTGTCACGCTTGCTGGCGGTATCATATACGCCATAAGAGAAATTAAGAAGCGAAAGCAGGAGGTAGCCGATGAGCACAGAGAAGAGCGTCCTTGAGACTTTTCTGGACAATACATTTATCAGTGCCGTCATAGGCGGCATAGGCATGGCATGCAGGCTGCTGCTTACCGACAACAAGGACATGACTGTATGGATAGCCATAAGACATATAATAGCCGCCATGCTTACCGCGGTGGTCGTCGGTCACGCCGCGTCTGACTTCATCAGCACGGAGAGTGCCAGATACGCCCTCGTAGGGGTGGCTGGCTACGCGGCTCCGGAAGTGCTTGACGCCTGCCTCAAGTGGGTCAGACGGCAGTTGGAAAAAATTCAGAAAAAGGATTGACGACACTGCCTTCCATGCCAGACTGAAGGCATGAAGACAGAATACGACGTCAAAGGTCTTCTTGACTCCGTTGGAGGCAAGGTGGACGCCCATGCTTTGCTCGCTGCAGAAAACTGCAAGGTCACGATGAAAGCGATTGACAAGTGGATACTGCGACGCAGCATCCCTTCATACGCCATCGTCGCACTCATCACTGCAGCCAGCAAATACAGGGGTATTGTGCTTGACGTCCCGAAGTTTTGGAAAAAAATCTAACCCATGAAAACACCCAAAGAAAAAGAAGTCAGCATCGAGAAACTGAAGTCTCGACTCACCAGCATCGCCCGTGAAAAGGCGTTCCTCGTCAACGAAGAAAAAGAAATCCAAGCCGCGCTCCGCGAAAAACTCCAGCGTCCGTTCGTCGATGAACTGAAGACGCTCGGCAAGGAAAGCGGCGAGGTGACGATGCTCGTCGATGATGTCAAGGTTAAGATGGAGATCCGCAAGACTGTCACCTGGGACAGCGACCAACTCTACCTCATCGCAAAGGAGATGGGCCCGGAGAACGCCGTCAAAATCATGACCATCGAAGCGTCGATGCCGGAGTCCAACTACAACAAGATTCCTGTTGACAGCAAGTGGTGGGGTCCCATAACCTCTGCTCGCACTGTCAAATACTCTGAACCCAAGTTCACTTTTCCCACCCAAGAATAACAACACACATGACTACCAAATCACACACCAAGTTCGGCTTCATCAAGGCAGATGACAGACTCAAGGCAAAGCCCAAGGTCAACATCGCACTCTTCGGTCCCAGCGGAGTCGGAAAGACTACGCAGGCTCGCACTCTCGATCCCGACAGCACGCTGTTCGTGGACCTTGAGGCTGGCACTCTTGCAATTCAAGATTGGGCTGGCGATGTGTTCGACATACGAGCCGCTGCTTCTGCTGTTGGCCTTCACCCTTGGGAAGTTGCTCGCCTACTTGCGTTAATCGTAGGCGGCTCCGACCCCTCTGACAAGGACGGCCCCTACTCCCAGCAGGCCCTTGACTGGGCGAAGGAAGCCCTCGGTATCCCCGACCTCAACAAGTATTCCGTCATCTACCTCGACTCCATCACTGTCGCCTCCCGCTTCTGTCTTGACTACTGCAAGTCCCACCCGACTGCGGTGTCAGAGAAGACTGGCAAGCCCGACAACCGCGCTGCTTATGGCATGCTCGGACAAGAGATGGTTCGCTGGCTCACCCACCTTCAGCACAGCGACAAGTCCATCGTCGTGGTCGGCATCCTCGACCGCGTTGAAGACGACCTCAAGCGCGTCATGTGGGAGCCGCAGATTGAAGGTTCGAAGACTGGCAAGGAACTTCCGGGCATCTTCGACCAAGTGCTGACTCTTCAGAACTTCAAAGGCGAAGATGGTGCGATGTATCGTGCCTTCGTCTGCCAGCAGCAGAACCAGTGGGGCTACCCCGCCAAGGACCGCTCTGGACGACTCGACCTCTTCGAAGCCCCCGACCTCGGAAAACTGATGAAAAAAATCCGGGACGGAAAAAGGATTGACACTACACTGGTGACCGCCTTACCTACCAGTGCTGAGTCTAAGTAACAACAGGCTAGGCAAAACCCAAAACCAAAAAAAACACACATACGAACATGAAGTTCAACCCCGAAGCAGGTCTTGGCGACAAGGCCGAACTCATCCCGAACGGCGCTCTGGTGAGCGCTGTCATCACCATCAACCAAATCAAGCAGTCGCAGGCGACTGACGGACGCTACCTCGCCGTCGAACTCACTGTGTCCAGCGGAGAGTTTCGCAACCGCAAGATTTGGGACATGATTTGCGACCCGTTCGACGAGCGCAACAGCGATGCGTGGCGCAAGATGGGAATGACCTCCCTCACTCGCATCCTTGAGTGCGCTGGCATCTTCCAGCACGACAAGAAGGAGACCTACGACTCGATGGACAACAAAAGCATCGAAGAAATCGCTCGCGTCCTCGATGGTCTGGAGGTCGTCATCAAGGTGAAGGTCGAGAAGTCGTCTGACCCCGCCCACGCGGACAAGAACAAGGTCGGTGAGTGGCTCACCCCGAACCCCCGATCCAGCGGTAACGCCGGTTGGGTCAAGTTCAATCAGCAGTCCAAGGCTGAGGGTGGCAACTCCGCTCCGTCGGCCCCGAAGTTCTCCACGCCGTCGTCAGTTCCCTCTCCGTCGTGGCTGAAGAGCCCCGCGAAGAAGAACAGCGACCTGCCGTTCTAATCATGCCCAGTCCCAAGATTGAATTGTTGTGTGGTTCAATCCTAATGCGGACGGAGAGTGTCATGGCTCTCCGTCTGCAGGGCACAATCTAACCCGCCAGAAATGGAACACACATCAACTTTCCTATGAAACAAATAACACTAAAGTCACTGATGGTAATGCACACCAACCTCTCCGACGCTGCTTCGAAGAAGAAGGCATACACCATCCAAAACCCCGAAGCGTTCATCGATGTAATCGAAGAGTTCACGCGTCTCAAGCAGGAGTGCGACTCCCTCAAGTCAGAGCAGGAGAAACTCTTGAGAGTCCTCGCGTCCCTCCAGACGATGGCCGAAACAGTCCAGAAAATCATCCAAGAATGAGCGACAGCCCATACACGGAAGGCCAGATAATATCGATCCAGTCGGACCGCATAGCGTCACTTGCGTCAAGGCTGAAGGACTACCAGCGCAACTTCGATGAACTCATGGACATAGCCGTCACCCTTCGTGGCGTCTGTGTCGCAAGCGGTATCGAGAACGAAGCCATCAAGCGTCAGTCCGACAGGCTGATGCAGTTTATTTCAGAAAAGAAATGAAAAACGACTCATATTACATGGATCTGTATTACGAACTTAGGGATGAATATAATCACCTTAAGTCTGAAAAACTTGAACTAATGTCTCAGTTGGAAAAACTTGAGGCCGAGGTCAAGCGGCTGACTGAGGAGGGCAAGCAGTCGTGAGCATCAAACATCTTGAACGGAGCGAAGTGCTTAACCTCGTCTATACCCAACAGGCAGACAGGATGGCTGACGCTTACGCAAGCCTCAAGGCAGAGGTCGAGCGGCTGACCGCCTTCACCACCCGCACCATCATCCCGAACGAGGAACTGCAAGCACAGGTCGAGGAACTCCAAAACCGATGCGACTTCTTGGAAGGCAGGAACTCACAATGAGTTGGAAAATAAAGAAAGTCAGCAGTAAGAAGGTCTACGGCTACAGGCCAAAGCCCCACAAGGGTCTGACCGACTACGAACAGAAAAAGGTTGCCTCAACCAGACAAGCCGACAAACTCAGATGGGAACACCTATTCTCACTCAACAAATGGACCCCCAATACAACCGCCTAGGCTTCGAAGCATGGGCAGACAACAAGATGGTAAACGCAATCGAGGACGCTACCGGAACTCAAAGCGGGTCCGTCGTAGTCGAACACGACGACTGCACAGTAAAGATAAATTGGGACGAGCAGAACGTCACTTGCGTCATTCGCGCCTACACCGAAAGCGGTTGGCAGACCTATGAGAGACAATGCAAGCGATGATACATGAGTTCAGAAACCCCATGCCCGTCGAGACAGAACTAGGCTTCGGCATGATGATTTACGTCCGCGATGGAGGAACTTTCGCGAACGATGTTTTCGCCATAGTTCTCGATAAGGACGGCATCATCAGACACTTTACCACGGACCAGTTCAAACTCGTCCGCAACGACACCTTCGACATTCGCACCCAACACACACATGACTAAACCACAAGCCCAAGTCGGCATATTGCAGAAGTATATCGACGACGCGATGATTGTCGCGCACCAGAAACAGGAACGACGCAAGTATCTCGGAGCATCCCGATGGGGGGAGAATTGCAGCCGTAAACTCGCCTACGAGTATCACGGCCAGAAGGCCGACGCCCCGTTCGCAGGACGAACCCTTCGCATCTTCAACTGCGGTCACGACGGCGAAGAACGCATGGCCGAATACATGAAGGTGGCAGGCTTTGAGATCGTCACCCACACCAAGGAGGGAGGCCAGATTGGCTTCTCCGCGTGCGAGGAAAAACTGAAGGGCCACATCGACGGAGCGATAATATCTGGCCCGGAAATCCCAGGCCTCAACTACCCGTGCATCTGGGAGAACAAGATGCTTGGCAAGAAGTCCTTTGATGACTGCGTTAAGAAGGGCATACAGGAAAGCAAGCCCGTCTATTACGCACAGGTGAACATCTACATGGCCTACATGGAACTCCCGCAGGCCCTGTTCACGGCACAGAACCGCGACTCCTGTGAAATCTACCATGAGGTCGTGAACTTCGACGCGCGTTGCGCACAGGAGTGTTCTGACAAGGCCTTCAACATCGTGAACTCCCAGAGCCCAGACGAGTTCCCACGCCTCAGCAACGACCCGTCCGACTTCCGATGCAAGTTCTGCGACTTCCGCAAGACATGCCACGGCATCAAGGATGTCGATGACGAACGCGAAGTCGGCCCAATCACTGATGGCGACAAACCCCGATCCCCCTTCTTATTCATATGAGTAAACAAATACGAGAAAGACTATCAGAACAGAACCCAGACATGGTTTTCATGGACGGGTTCGACGATGCACTCATCGGCAGTTGCCTTAGTTTCGACAAGGTTCCTGTCGCGTGCTATGACGTCGAAATCATCCTCAAACTCCACATCGAGTCCGGAATGTCCCCAGAAGAGGCTTGGGAGTATTTTGAATACAACCAACTCGGCTCTTATGTAGGCGAGGGCACCCCTGTCTTCTTCTTCAAAGACAAAGAATAAGATGATTGACGAATCTAGGGTGTTCTCGCACCTGTCCCTCCTGTTTCCGTTTGAGTTCACGGACAAGGAATACATCTGTCTCCGTGGCATCGGTGAGAAGGGCACGGAACGCGAAGGCGTGTTCAAGGAAGACATTTTCCTCCATCCGTTCAGCGACCCAGCGTGGGCATACCATGCCATCGGCCACATCAAACGCTGGTCGGAGCATGGCATCGCATCGTTCGTTGTTCCGGGAGTCCTCAAAGAAGCCCGTGGCTCCGCGGAGGCCGTCTGCAAGTTCGCGACTGTCATCGTGGATATCGACAGCGGGGACACTGACTCCAAGTTACAGCACGCGGAGAAGTATCTCGGCGTCCCATCCATGGTCATCGAGTCCGGCGGAACGACGGAGGAAGGCTTCCCCAAGGTCCACGCCTATTGGCGTATCCCACCGACCACCGATATCGCAAGCGTAGTCAAGATTAGGCACGCCATCGCGGTAGCCGTAGGCGGAGACCCGCAGTTCGGTCTGGGCGTCCCATCCAACCCTTATGGCAGGGCTCACCAGCCCGTCCGTATCGCAGGCTCGCTCAACTGCAAGTCTGGCGGAAGACGGCCAGTTTCGATCAGACATGAGAACAACAGCATGATGCAAGACCCGACTGGCGTGCTGACCATCGTAGAGGCCATGCCCCGCGCAGCAGGCCTTCCCCCAATCGAGGAAGACCCGAAGTTCAAGTTCAAGCGCGAAGAGAAGGTCGAACTCACAAAGGATGTCAAGGCTGGCGGTGACGGCGAGGAGACTCGCTGGGGTATGTTCAACCGCGTAGCGGGTCACTACATCCATTGTGCCCGACTCGGGGACATGACCATCGATGAGGCTCGCGACGCCACCTACGGGTGGATGCAGGCCCACATGCAACCGCCGTGGGCGGATAACCGCTTCAATGCGGAGTGGAAGAAACTGGACCAGCGCGAGCGTCAGTCCAACGGCCCCTACCCGACGGCAGAACAACCCATCGTCCCACAGGGTAGTGGTCTGGAAATCTGGGCTACCCACAAGTGGTCCATGGGTGAGTCTCCCAAGCGAGAGTTCATCGTCCCAGGCCTAATCCTTGCCGGCAAGCACCAGTTGCTGGTAGCCGAAGGCGGGGCTGGAAAGACCTTCCTTGCCCTTGACCTAGCCATGAAGGTGGCCTCCTACTCTGGTTGCAAGGTAGAGGAGGTCCGCAAGTGGTGTGGCATCCCCGTCCACAAGGGTGGCACCGCCGTCGTCATCACCACCGAAGACGACAAGGAGGAACTCCACATCCGCCTCAACGATATCGATCCCGACGGCTCTATGAGAACCGCTGCTGGCGACAGGTTCATCGTGCTTCCCACCATCAACACAGGCGGTTCGTTCTGTGTGTCGGAGCGCGACCCGCGCACGGGCGAAATCAAGGCTTCGAAGAAGTGGGCTGAGTTGCTCACCATGCTCGCCGCGATACCAGACCTAACGCTCGTCGTCATCGACACGCTGAACTCAACGCTTCACGGCGATGAGAATAGTGCCGTCGTCATTAACGAATATGTGCGTCACGCGTCGCAGGTGTGCGGTCAGTTGGGAGCAGCGTTGCTCATGACCCACCACATCCGCAAGCAGGGCGAAGAACCAATCCGCACGGCGGAGGACATGAAGGCGGCGGTCCGTGGATCGTCGGCACTACCAGCAGCGTTCCGCTCCGTGATAGGCGTGTGGCACTGTTCGGACTACATCCGTCGCATGGAGGCCATGGGCCTCGTCCCACAGCGTGGCTGGCTCTGGAAGATGGCCGTAATCAAGGCCAACAACCCAGAGATGAACCAAGGCGAACTGACCTTGCTCCGCGGTAAGGAAGGCTTGCTACGGGACGTCTCCAACAACGACTCCTTCCATGCCGTCAATTCAAATGAGCGCGAAGCGTGGCTCTTCATGGCTATCCGACTTGCGTCAATCGCAGGCCACCCCTACTCGGTCGAGGGCAAGAACGCCAAGTCTGGCCTTTACAGGCGTCGTGGCGAACTGCCCCCTCTGTTGAGACAGACAGGGCCGGGAGAACTCGCCATAATAGTGGACAAGATGCTCAATTCCGGTATTCTTATCACGGCCTCGGCAACAGGAACTGAGAAAAAGTGGCTTGACACCCCAACTGGACCTTATGCAAACTGTGACGAAGACGGGGCGGATGTGAACTCTGGGGCATACCTAGACCAGCCTAAATGGGCTGAGTTTGAGTATGACCAAGAACTCAAATCCGTCATCAAGAAAGGCTCAAAGAAACCTAAAAACCACTTCGAATCGTGAAATCTATCAGCCAGTATCTCAATGGTAGAGTCCTTGCTTTGGGAGCAAGGTGTTGCAGGTTCAAGTCCTGTCTGGCTGAATCTCTGGGGCGTTCTTTCAATGGCAGGAAATCCCGTTTGCAACGGGACAATGGGGGTTCGATTCCCCCCCGCTCCAATGCCACAGTAGCACAATGGCAGTGCATCTCTTTTGTAAAGAGCAGGTTGTCGGTTCGACTCCGACCTGTGGCCCCACTTTATGGAAGGTTGGCAGAGTGGCTTATTGCACCTGTCTTGAAAACAGGCGTGGGGCAACCCACCGCAGGTTCAAATCCTGCACCTTCCGACGCTCCCTTAGTTCAAGGGATAGAACAGGCGGTTTCTAACCGCTTAATCTTGGTTCGAGTCCAAGAGGGAGCACCCACTTGCGTCAATCTGGACCCAGAGGACCCAGAGGACCCGACGCACGATGACGACGACGATTATTTTGACGCCGAAGACAGCAGGACTTGGCTTCAAGAAAACGGGCCTTTAGCTCAATGGTCAGAGCAGTCCCCTCATAAGGGATTGGCTGTCGGTTCAAATCCGACAAGGCCCACCAACTTACACAATGATGACAAACAACAGACCAGAAGAAAACAAACCACTTGAACCACGGACCTCGGAAGAGTTCGCAAGGATGTTCGACGCGATAGTAGAAGCGACCGATCACCCGGCCGAATATGACTTCTGCGGGACGCTGTGGTGCGTCGAAAAGGACAAGCCCGTGTCTGGCGTAAAAGCCGGTCTGCCTTGGCTTGGAGAAGCACCACACCAGTTCAAGGACATGGCATCGCTACGCAAGGCTGCGAAAGATTTTAAGTTCTACTTTGACCAGACGCCACGCGTCTGTCTTTGTATAGGCAACGCTGCACCCAAGACCAAGAAGCGCAAGGCGGAGTTCCGCAAGGTCCTCTTCCTTGGCGCGATACCTTGGGGCGTTCTCGACGAACTATAATCATGACCACAGCAATAATAGCCCTGCTAACATTGACTCAAATCAACTCTCCGGAAAACGTAAAGGTCGCGGAAGCGATTGCATACACGGAGTCCCTCGGCAACTATCGTGCGGTCGGGGACGGAGGGTTCGCGTATGGTGCATACCAGATGCATAAGGTCGCATGGGACGACACCAACGACTTCCGCAAGAAGAACGGACTGTCCCCGTTCCCATGGTATAACAAGCGTTACAAGGCCACGCAGGACATCATGTGCATGTCCTTCATCGAACTCATCAAGCATCGGTTCAAGAAGGACTACGGAAGATTACCCTTGCCAAAGGAAATCTACATGGCATACACCATGGGATATGAAGGGGCGAAGAGAGCCGACTTCCATATACTCAACGCACCAGAATACAAGCAACGAGCCATCCTACGCTTCATGGAAAAATACAATCTCGTAAAATGAAAGACTACACCAGAAAGACCACAGGACACACGCAACTCCTGTATGCCCTCGCGCAAGCACGCCGACGCGGAGACAAAGCCGATGTGTTCATATCACAGGAGGCTGCGGAGGAAATCGTCCACCAATTCCGAAAGGAAAAGAAACTAAAACTAAAACTACAAAACAAAGATGAACAGCACAACCAAACAACTCGATAAGATGCTGACCAATGCCATAAACTTGGTCAAGTCTGGATCGTTCACCGACAAGCAAGTGATGGAGATATACTCCGAACAGGACGGCCACAGTTGCGAAATCACCCGCAACCAAGACGGCACATTCAATGTAGAGGTATCCATCCGCAAGGGTGACGGCACGGGCAGGGAACTCATGATGGAAAGGAACATCGCATGAGCGCAAAGCGTAAGTGGGGTGAGTCCAAGGCCTTGGTCATACAGGCCCACGGAATGGGTCTGACAGTCAAGCAGACCGCCAAGCGGTTTGGGTTGAGCGTTATGACTGTCCGAAACCTAGTTGCTCGTCTGGGTATCACCATGGCCCCGGAAAAGCGTGGCCTGTTCGACCGCGTTACCCGCAAGTATGCCGAATACAAGTTTGAGGAAACCGAGGAACGTCCTCGCGGGGAAAACGAGGAAGCATGATGCACAACCACATGATTATCAGCGACTTAACCTCATCCTCGACCCACCTTCCCCGTCGCGTGCGTAAGTCGTTGGTAATCAACGGGGAAACCGAGGATATATATGGGTATAGAGTAAGCCCCAAGGGGGCGCTTACGCTCTTGTTGCTTACAACCCATATCCCGTTCGCGAACTTAAATTAAATAAAATTATGGAAAACGACACAACACCACCACAATCATTTGACTTCTACATCGAGTGCCTTGGACACCCAAGGCCACAACCACGACCGCGCTTCTACCAAGGACGCATCATCGCCAATGGCGACGCCAACTCCCAAGCATGGAAGCGCATCTTGGTCGGGGAAATCCAGCGAGCCAAACTCGCCCAGCGTTGGGTAGCACCACCACCGGGGGTCCCCCTTGCCATCCGCATGGACTTCCGCTTCTCCACGCCAGACGCCCGTAGGTGGAACAACCACCACACCCAGAAGCCCGACGCGGACAACCTCGCCAAGATAGTCATGGACGCCATGCAACAGTTGAATGTGATGACCGATGACTCATGTGTGGCGGTGCTACGCGTCAGCAAGATGTGGTGCGGTGAACGGCGCGAAGGCGTCTCCATCAGCGTCGCGGCCCTGCCGACTGTCCACTCCACCAGAGGTTCGTCCAGAAAGAAAAAGAAGAAAGACGCTTGACCACCACCACCACTTGCGTCAATACTGACCTCGCACACAACCACCAGCATCCATGATTAACTGCTACCAATGCGATAAGGCGAAGAAGGTTCTGACCTACTTCGCTTCATTCCCCACCGACACCACCACCAGCAAGAAAGGAGAGCCAGCCGTCCTATGCAAAGGGTGCATCCGCGAATTGAGGGCGTCCCGATTTCAAGAACTCGCCCAAGCCGAAGAATACGAAAGGTTCATCGAAGCCCAGAACCACCAACCGCAATTAGTGCTTGCGGAAGTGGAAACCAATGGCATCGTATTCTCTGACGGCACTTACAATCTCTTTCCCACCACCACCACCACCACCAAATAACAACCATGAAAAGATACATCCAGAACGCCCTCGCCAAGTTCATCTTCGGTGAGGACTTGTCCACCATCAAGGCCGGCATCAAGATTGCCCAGATGCCCATGAAGATGGAGGAAACCATCGACGGCCCCGCAAGGACCGATATCAACGAGACGCTCAACGACCACGAGACTCGCATCGGCAACTGCGAGGACTACGACTACGCCATCGACGAACTCCGCGGTGAGGTCCAAGAGATCAAGACGCTCGCGGAAGCCACCGAGGTTTCCATTGACGAATTGAAGGAAGCCACCACCATTGACTTCGCGGAGGAGTTCACCAACGCCATCGCACAACCAGAGTTCGTCGAACTCATCGAGACGCTCATCAAGAACGAGCGCGAGAAGGCGAAGAAGAAGAAGCCCAAGAAGAAGAAGGCCTAATTTCCCACCACCACCAACAACCAGATACACACAACCAACATGAAGCCGTCCCCCGAAACCACCACCACCGAAGATAGCCCGACCCCCCGCCGTGGCCGTCGCCTGTCGTCCGTCGCTCCCGCGAAGGATGTCAGCGGGTGCGTCATGCACCATGTCCGCATCCATGAGACGCTGGACAACATCATCCGCGATATCGTCCGCGAGCGTGGCATCACCTACCGCGACGCGTCCGAGGAAGCCCTCATGGACTTTGCCAACAAGCATGGTCGTCGCGTCGTCGCCATCACCAAGGAAATCGAGGTGCGGTCGGTCGAGAAGGTCAAGACCTTCCACGACGCGGACAGCGACAGCGAGTAAGGCCACTTGCGTCAATCGTGGGGTCGCTCCCACTTGCGTCAATCATGGCGACGCGAAACCCTCCGCATGGAGGGTTTTTTCTTTGTCATACATTGTATTACTTTCCACTTGCGTCAATCCCGTGGGCATACACAAACCTCTTTGCCATGACGCACCCAACCGATAACCCAAACCCCGAAACCGCAACCCCCAAGACCTACGCTGAAATGTCTCACGAAGAGAAGCATCAGCATCGCAAGAATACTCTCTTGTCCGAATGGACGATTGAGATGCTCCGCGATGCTCTGCCCTCGCGTGGCTACGCCTACATCAGCGAGGACGACAACGGCGAGAATACCCGCGAACACTTCCGTCGCTGGTTCAACCTCATGGGAGTCTCTGACTCCCAATTCAACGCCATGAACGACGCACAGATTAAGGATGTGTATGACGACCGCAAGGACGGACTCCTGCGGACTGTTATCAAGATGCGAGCGTCCGACATCCGCACCCGCCCCGCGACGCTCTCCCACTTGGAGGTCAATCGCGTCCGCGAGATGGTCGATGCCGAGAAGATGGCGTTCGCCATGTCCGACAGCATCGTGAAGGCCATGGTTCATGCGTCGCAAAACGCGGTGAGCATGGATGATGTTCGTCGCATCGTCCGCGAGGAAATGCCACTTGCGTCAATCCGAGGCTCGTCCAAGCCCCGCGTCATCAAAATCCAGCAGGGCGACGAAGAACCCCGCATCATCGAGGGCATCGTCCACAAGAAGTTCGACCGCGTGTTGAAGATGGCGACCCGCGACAATGTGATGCTCGTCGGCGGTGCTGGCTCTGGCAAGACGACGATTGCCCGTCAGGTCGCGAAGGCTCTGCAACTCCCGTTCTACTTCACGGGTGCTGTCCCGCACGAAGCGAAACTGTTGGGCTTCATCAATCCCCACGGCAAGTATGTCGAGACGGCTTTCTATCGTGCGTGGACGACCGGCGGTATCTTCCTCATGGATGAAATCGACGCGTCCGACCCGCAGGCTCTTCTCGCCATAAATGCGGCGTTGGACAACGGCATCTGCGACTTCCCCAACGGCATGGTCGAGAAGCATAAAGACTTCCACTTCATCGGGGCTGCGAACACCTTTGGCAAGGGTGCGACGATGGACTACATCGGTCGCAACGCCCAAGACGAAGCGGGACGCTCGCGTTGGTTCTACATCCACATCGAATACGACGAAGTGATGGAGGAACAAATCGCGTCGCAGTTCGCCCCCGAAGAGATTACTGTCGGCTGGTGCAAATACATCCGAGCCGTCCGCAAGGCCGTCGAAAACCTGTCGGAGCGTCATATCGTTTCCCCGCGTTCCACCATCAAGGGAGCGAGGGCTTTGTCGCTGGGCATCCCCCGCGACGAGGTTGAGGAAGCCGTCCTGTGGCATGGCATGGATGCGGAGCGTAAGCGTCGCGTCTTGGAAGAAGCGAAGAAACTCTGCGGAGGACTCCTGCCCTAATCCAGCCACTTGCGTCAATCCTATGTCCATGCTTAACATCCGCGAACGGACTACCGACAAGGTAGCCGTCCGCGTCTATCACTCCGTCGAACACGCCTTACGCGTCGCGGTCGATGGTGGGGTCTGGACGAGCAAACGCTCGTCTCGCTCCACGGGCGACTCCGAATGGGCAGGCGGTTCTTGGACGGAAGCCCTCGACCTTGCTCGCTATGGCTGGCGGGAAGGTGCGAAGGACATCCGCAAGGCTTTCGCTGACCTCCCGTCGCCGTCGCTGTCCGCAGGCAACGCGTGGAGGCACGACTACTACGGCGAGCGTATCGACATGGCTCGCTTCTCCTACGGCGACGACGCTTGTTTCCGCACCCGCAACGGAGCAGACCGAGGCCGAGCGAAACTCGTCCGCATCCTCGTCCCGATGGCGTTCCCATGCTCCACGGGCGAGGACGCGGTGGTGAACCGAGGTGCTGCGATTATCTCCGTCGTCGATGCGTTGGAAATGACGCGTCGGACTGTGGAGGTGGTCTGTTGCTACTCATCCACCTCCAATGGTTCGCGTAAGCCCGACCAAGGCTTCCACATGAACCACGCGGTCGTCGTAAAGCAGGCGGGTCAGCCGTTCGATATCGAACGCATGGCCTTCTTCCTGTCCCATCGTGCGTCGCTCCGTCGCATCGGTTTCGCCCTCATGGAGTCGTGCAAGGAAGGCGAGCCGTCGCACAAGAATAACTACGGATACGGGTGCAACATCCACCCCGACGACGAAAGCCCGACCGCCATCGCCCTGCCCGAACTGTATGGCGGTAAGTGGAACAGCCCCGCCGAGGCTCGCGAAACACTTGCGTCAATCGTGCGTGCCAAAGGACACGCCCTGTCCTTCCGATGAAGAATAAAGACGCACTTGCGTTAATCCTGCTCGTCCTCTCATATCTCGCCATCGCGGTCGCGGTGCTTTCCATCTCCGCCTGTGCTGTGCGATACCTCTCCCGATAATCTCCCCCCAACACCAACCCAGCAAACATACATACGAACATGAAAGACAAAGACAATGACCAGCCCATCAAGCCCGACCTGCACGACGGGAATTGGGAGGTGAAAATCGCGGAGGTTCGCCTTCGCGGTAATTCGCTTCTCAACACTTGGTATCCCCTGCTTGCGTCAATCCTGTCCCATGTCGGACAGACCTCCGCATTGACGGCGAGATCCGCGAAGATGGCCGGAGACGGCGACGCGGTGCGCGAGCATATGAACATCGCCCGTCTGATGGCCGCCTTGCGGACGACCCTCAAACTCATGCACGACGGCGGTGCGGACTACGCCAGCAAACAGATGGAACGCGTCCAGCGTGGCGAACTCACCGACCCGTCGGACATGGCGGTTGCGGATTGGATTACCACCGCAGGACAACTCCCGCCGATGCATATGCCGATGATGGACAGAAAGGTGCTTCTCGCCATGCGTGTCCAAGAGGGCGAGGACTCCGTTCGTCTCCACTTCGACGAGACGCTCTGCGGTAAAAACCTCCACGACCCCGACGACCACGACGCACAGCAGGCGGTCAAGGAGGAGATGGAGAAGCAGGAGAAGCGGATGGGCATCACCAACCAAGTCCCGCCCATCCTGCCCGAAGGCGACGACCACGGCGAGGCCGAGGACGACGAAGGGACGATTACCAAGACCACCGACCACGGCCCGTTCCGCGAGGTTCGCAAAATCCGCGACCGCAAGCCGAAGGACGGCGACAAGCCGAAGAAGCCCAAGGGCGACAAGCCGTCGCTCAACGACTTCCTCGACGAGATGCTCCGCCAGAAAGCGGAGGCCGACAAGCGAGCGAAGGACGCGAAGGACAAGCGAGACGACGACGAGCCTCCGCTTCCTCCGTCGCGGTTCAACTGACGCTTCCACTTGCGTCAATCCAAGCCCCCAGCGATGGGGGCTTTTCTTTTACCTTGTGTCCGTCGCGTCGCGGTGCGTAATGGGCGACGCACTACGCACCACACATGAGACTAAACCATCCCGCCGTCATCGAATGGCACGACCCCAAGGCAACTGTAAGCGTCATCTCCCAATCGGGGCATACGCTCGACAAAGCACCCGCTGGGGCGACCTTCAAACTCAACTTCCAACAGCCCAGCGACGGCTACATTCTCGTCGGCTGGGAAGTGGAAGGCGACGACGCGACCATTTACGAGGAAGGCTCGATTACCATCGCATACAAGGACGACGGCATGATGGGCGAGGCAATCGACTTTGACGGGGCGTTTGAACTCCCGCACCAACTGACCGAGCGTCTCACCGCCTTGGGCTACCATACGCACGATATCGCCTAACCCTCACTTGCGTCAATCTTCCCTACCATGAGCAAATACCCAGACCCCGAAAAAGCACCCGACGGCATCCTCTCCTGTTCCTGCGGGAGTGGCAAGCCGACGACGACCCAAGTGGACGGCTACGGCATCTTCCTCTGTCGCACCTGCTCGTCGTGCCACGCGTCCAAGATGAGCAAGTATCGGTCGGACATTCACGACCGCTACGATTGCGACGAACCCGTGTATGGGGAGGACGATTACTAAACGCTTGCGTCAATCCCGCACATGACCACAAACGGATTTGCCATGAGCAACCATACCACCAGCAAGACCAAACCCGCCACCCCCGTTTCGCGAGCCGTAAAGGACGCGTTCACCGATGCCCTCGCCTGCGTCGCTGAACTCTGCCCCATGGCTCGCGTCGATGCCCTCCGCGTTCTCGCTCGCGACCTCGCGACCGAGGCCGACGCGGTTGAACACGGCATCCGCGAGGAACATGAAAAGCGAATGGGCGTGAACCTGTCGCATCTGTCCATCAATCGCGGTATGTGGGTGCGTCGCGTCCGTCTCGATAAAATCAAGTAAGCGTCGAACGCATACGCGAGCAACACGCCCCGACGATTGTCGGGGCTTTTTGTTTTCACTTGCGTCAATCCCGCGTCCCGCCTTTTGTGTCCATGCCATGAACTACCCACCCCGACAGTCAGTATCCTCCCTCATCCGCGAACGCGTCCTCTGGTCGCTCGCGTGTCTGCTCAACAGCGTCGCCCGTCGCCTGCTCATCGCAGGCGGTTCGCTCCGCGAGGCGAGCGACCGCGTGGCCTGCTACGAGTTCACCACCCGCAACCGATAAGACCATGACCACGCTGAAACAAGCCCGCCCTCTGATTGAGGCTCGTCAGTCCTTCTCCGCGTCGTCCGTGTTCGCCCTGGCTTACCCCAAGGGCTATGTGGTTTTCTCCTACGGGCATCATCACCCGATGTTCGCTTGCGTCAATCGTGCCGACGGCAAGGCGGTCTGGTTCGTGAACGCGACGAAGGTTTCTGCGACGACGAGCAAGCACACGACGACGCTCGCTCCGCGTGGAGTGTATCTCCGCAGGATGTCGCGGGAGTCCATGCTTCATCTGCATAGGGCAATCGCTCGCGAGGACGCGAGGGAGTTGGAGTGCTTCTCATACGATTACGACGAGATACGCACAGCGTAAGCGAGCGACGCATACGCGACGAGCAAGCCCCGACGAGAGTCGGGGTTTTTCTTTTCACTTGCGTCAATCGTGCGTCGCGGTTTCTGTGCGTTCGTCGCTCGCGACACCTACCCAACCCAAACACAAAAAACACATGAGCCTAAATTGGCAACTGACGGACAAGTTCAACAAGACCGACGCGAACATTCACCGCTGGACTCCCGCGGGATATGACGAGCGTATGCATCCGAAACTCCATACCTTCATCTGGCTGACGATGGTTCTCGGTATGGACATGACGGGCGACGAGAAGAAGCGAAACGAATTCAAGCGTCGCCTCTCTCACTTGCGTCAATTCCGACGCAACCTCGGACACATTCTGCACATCAGCAACGCGGAGTGCGAACGCAATCCGACGATGTGGAAGGACGCGACTGACGCTGGGCATGAGACTCGCGACTACCTGCTTTCCTCGGAAGATGTGGACGCGTATTGGGGAGTCAGCACGAACGCCTCTCGCCTCTCGCCGGCCAAGTGGAACGCAAAGGTCGTCGGCATCTTGGACGGCAAGTTTGACTGACGCAGGATTGACGCAAGTGAGCAAGCCAGCCGTGAGGCTCGCTCGCTCGTGCGTCGGCTTGCGTCAATCGCGGGGAGGTCGGCAGGCAGGATTGACGCAAGTGAGCGTCTCGGCCTTGCGTCGCGACGGGAAGCGGTCAGATTGACGGCATGAGCGACGAGACGACGGCAGGCGGTGGCGGGTATGCGATACGGGCGGGAAGCGTCCGCAACGGCTCGCTGGGGCGGTTTGTGAGCGTGGCGGGGGCTGACACCCTAACGGAGCAACAGAAAGCCTTTGTGGAGTCATTCTGCACGAACGGCGGTGATGCCAAGCGAGCCTGCAAGGACGCGGGGTATTTGTCGCCCCACGCCCCGTCCCGCCTGCTGGGATTGACGCAAGTGAGACACGCTGTCTCGCTCAATCTCGAACGGCAGATACGCGGAGAGGGGGCAAGCCTCGCGTGGGGTTGCGTCCTGCACATCCTCCGCGACCCGTCCACGCCCTCGGCTGTTCGCTTCCAAGCGAGCAAGTTTGTGTTGGAGTCAGCAGGATTGACGCAAGCGACCCCAAAGGTGGAGTCCGTCCCGCTGGCGTCCATGACCCTCGCTGACTTGGAGGCTCTGGTCGAGACGACGCGTGCCTCACTTGCGTCAGTCGTGGAGGTGGAAAACGCGGGTGAAAGTGGGGAAATTGAAAGCCCCACCCCTCCCGTCATAGCGGCGACGGGCGTCGAATCCATTGATGCCCCGTAAAATAAATTTTTGAAAAAATCAACCAAACCCGACATTTTGTATCATGAGCAACCAACCTCCAGAGTATACCAGGCAGTATAACTTCGAAAACTTCCAGTCGCTAAATCCTACGACGCCCCTGCCGGGTAACAAGGTTGAAGCCGAGCTTAACGCGGCCAGATCTTCTATAAATCAAACAATATCAAGACTTAATGAAATCCAGAACGCCGACGGAAGCCTTAAAACGCCCGACGCCCTCGCTGCAGAGACGACTGCTACTGCTACTTCTGTGGCTACTTCTGTGGCTACGTCTACCGCTCAAGCATACCTCGCGGCGAACTACGACCCGACTGTAGCCGTGCAGGCTGCCGCAAGTGCTTCAGATGCAGCGGCTTGGGCAACTGACGCGGCTAACTCAAAGCAGGGCGCGCAGGCTAACATGGTCAACGCCGAAGCCGCCGCCGGTCTGGCCCAGAATGCTGCCATAGATTCAGCTATCGCCAGAAGCGAAGCCAGGGGTCACGCCCTTGACGCCAATGAATCGCGCAACGAAGCCCATGCATCAGCCCAAGCCGCTGCGGCAAGCTACGCAGATGTCGGCCAGGTCTATGGTTCAGCCCTGTCATTGAAGAACTGGATAGACTCACAGTCATATCAGTTCGTCCACAAGCGTGAGGAAACTTCTCATATAGCGGCAAACATGCTGTTTAACGATGGGGAGGCAGACAACACGCTCATTGGAAAGATATTCCAAGGTGCCGAAATGGATGCTAACTCCAATGTTACATACCCTGGTCCTATAAATAATTTTGGTTATAACGGAATAAAGGGCCCTTGGTGGGTAGTTGGAAATCCAGAACCAGAGAACCCAGAGAAGATCGTCATGCGAGACATGATGAACTGCCTGGTTCATACGTGGCTGGCGTTCGGACCTAGTGTCGCTTCTGGAGAAATGAAGCCTATGCAGCCCGGGGTCAATGGTGCACCAAATGACAATTGCAAGGATTACGGATTTGTCGGGAAGCTGATTGAGCCGGTGGTATATACGAAACAAGACTTTAACACTAAGATAAATTCTCCAACAACAAAGAATTCGGCTCTCACGCCAAAGGGTTACGTTGACCAGAGAGACGCCGAGGTAATGTCAGCCGCGCAACAGGCAAACTCTACCGCAGACACTGCGAGGGCGGAAGTCCAGCAGTTTAGAACATCGGAATACGACAACGGCAGGGTCTACGGACCGCACGAAATAGTCAAGTTTGGCAGCAAGCTCTACTGGTTCAACGACTTTATCGGAGCAGCAGGTTATGCCCCAAACACGCATCCGTCGGCCTGGACTGAGCTTGCTGGCGGCGGTTCTACTGACTTGACTGGTTATGCTACGGAAAACTTCGTCACGTCACAGGGATACCTTACTGCTGTTCCTTCTGGCTATGCTACTGAAAACTTCGTGACATCGCAAAATTATGCTACAGAAAATTTTGTAACATCGCAGGGTTATCTTACGTCTGTTCCTGCTGGCTATGCTACTGAAGGATTCGTGACATCGCAGGGATACTTGACTGCTGTTCCAGCTGGATATGTTCAGCTTAACTCAAATAATGGAATAAACATAGGTGGAAGATTTGAATCTGAAAAAGGATTCTATTCATACAAAACATTCAATAGCAGCCCAGACCCAAGTATGGGAAGTCCTGGAAAGGTTGGAAATTCAAGCATAGCAATGGCTAATGACAATCCTGGAAGCGCTCCATTTTTGTCTTATCAACATCAAGCTACAATAACTGAAGTTGATACTGTCGGTGGTATTTTGCCACCTTATCAAGTAGAGCAATCCTTTAGCGTGCAAGAAGGGGTTCTATACTCAAATAAGTCAAATTCACAAGGTTCAACCAATTATTTTCAAATAGGAAATGGTGGATTGGCTATTAATTATGTCGAACCATCAGTTATTTCAGTCCAGGCTAGAATAGAGCCAAGGTCATTGTATGTGATACACGATGGCGTGGTTACTGGCATACAGGATGGAGTTCTTAAATTCCCGAACGGAACACAGCAATTTACCGCGTTCGACTCTTCTCTGTATGTCCCCAAGCTTGGCGGCACATTTACTGGAAAAGTAAGCTTCACGGCTGGACTTAACTCGTCTGGTATAAACATAGGCATTGGCGGAACAGACACAGGGACAATTGCCGGAGACATATGGATTCCAACTGGTAGCTCTGTGCTTAATTACAGAGACGGAGGAGGAACTTGGAGAAATTGCCTTGTAAACAATCTTCCAAACACGATAGACATATCAACGACAACATCTCCTGCGCTTCGTGTTACGCAGCGCGGGTCAGCTCCGGCGATAATCGTGGAAGACGAAACAACTCCAGACGCAACTGGGTTCTTCGTTAACGCAAATGGAAACGTAGGGGTTGGACTTCCTTCGACACAAAGCTTGCTTGCAAAGCTTGAAGTCGAACAGGCATTGCCCAATATTGGTGCAGCCGTCTTCAGACACACCGCACAGGGCTCTCCAAACAACACGGCCCCATGTGTTAGAATTGAAAACAGATCAACTGGAAATTCATTTGTTGTTGAAGATAGCGCAAACATAGACACTAGCTCATTTATCATTGACAACAGTGGAAACGTAGGAATTGGATATACCGGTAGTTCTATCACTCCAATACCTCACAAGCTTGATGTTGTCGGCAATGCAAGAGCTACAACTCTTTCAACATTCAATAATGGTGTAAATGGTCCAACTTTTTCCGTTAATTCTGTCAGTGCACATACCGGAGGAGGCATAACACATGAAATATTCATGTCAATAGGTGGTAGCACGTATAGAATTCCCGCCATCTTCGTCTCAACTCCGTAATGTCCGAGGATACCAAGAAGCAGAAGGAGCACCTTGAGCGGCAGATAAAGGCCGCCAAGCGTCTTATCGCTGTCAAGAAAGCTAACTCTAGCATACTTGACTTCGCAAGACTGACGATGCCTAGCCAGGAAGACCCGGATAATACCGACTTGAGCAGATATTCGGCGGCAAAACATCACGAAGTCATATGTGCCGCGCTGGAAGAAGTGGAAGCTGGGCGTATTCAGCGGTTAATCATCACAATGCCGCCGAGACACGGCAAGTCTGAGCTGGCTTCCAGGCGTTTTCCTGCCTGGTTCTTAGGTAAGGATCCGTATCGTCATATGATTTTTGCAACATATAACGACGAATTCGCGCAAGACTTCGGCAGAAACGTGCGAGACACGATGAAGTCCGACATTTACAAGCAAGTTTTCCCAAGATGCAAGCTCAAAGCTGGCTCGCAGGCGTCAGATCGAATCCAAACCGAAGAAGGAGGCATAGCAGTCTTCGTCGGACGAGGCGGTTCTCTCACTGGCCGCGGTGCCGACCTGCTGGTTATCGATGACCCTATCAAAGACAGAGAAGAAGCTGACTCAAAAACGCTTAGAGACAAGCTTTGGGGCTGGTTTACGGACGTTGCGATGACGCGACTCATGACCGCAGGGGCCAGAGTTGTCATAATTATGACCAGATGGCACGAAGACGACCTGGTTGGCAGGTTGATTGACCCGAAGAACTCATATTACGTCCCGGAAGAAGCTGCAAACTGGAAGATTCTGTCGCTTCCTGCCATCGCGGTAGAAGACGACCCCATGGGCAGAAAGCCAGGAGAGCCACTGTGGCCGGAACGCTTTGACATTGAGTTTCTTAACCAGGCAAAACGCATAAACCCAAAGGGTTTCTCTGCTCTTTACCAGGGTTCTCCGTCTCCGGACGATGGCGACTACTTCAAGCGCGAGTGGCTAAAGTTCTATGTTCCTAGCGAACTGCCCAAGAATTTAAGAATCTACGTAGCCAGTGACCACGCCGTGTCTACAGACCAAGAGCGTGACGCTACCTGCATACTTCCTGTCGGCGTTGACGAGGATGACAATATATGGGTCCTTCCGGACGTCTGGTGGAGGCGTGCCGACACAGAAACTGTTGTCGAAGGCATGATTGACATAATGCGACGAAGAGCTCCGCTAATGTGGTGGGCTGAAAGCGGCCATATCACGAAGTCAATCGGTCCGTTTCTGCGAAAAAGAATGTCAGAAAGACAGGTTTACTGTGCCATTGACGAGGTTGTTCCTACCAAGGACAAACAGACCAGAGCCCAGTCAATACGAGCCAGAATGAGCATGGGTAAGGTATACTTCCCAAGGTTTGCCAGCTGGTGGTCTGACGCCCAGGACGAACTCATGAAGTTCCCCTCCTCGTCGCACGATGACTTTGTTGACTCGCTGGCACACATAGGCATGGGGCTGGACAAGCAGGTTCGCGCGGGTGGGGCTGTTGTTAAGGTTGACAACGTTCCGAAAAGCGGAACACTTGCATGGGTAAAGTGGGCTGACAAATTTAGAAGAAGGAACGAAGGGTTCCTTCGGATGGGCGGTTTCTAACAAACTAACAAACAAACAAAATGGAAAACTACGAACAATCACCGATGCCAATGGACCCGGCTATGATGGGGGCCCAGATACCAACCGACATGGATGGTAAACTAATTTCAAGAAATATCGAAATGCCAGACGAGTCCAGGGCTAACCTGGTCGCTGACTGGCTGAGTAAGATTGAGGAGGCCAAGGCATTCTGGCATCCGCAGTTCACGCGTATGCGTGAAGACATGGACTTCGTTGCCGGCAAGCAGTGGGAGAATTCTCACGCCAACGACAACAGATATGTCGCCAACATCGTTCAGCGTCACATACAGCAGAGAGTGGCTTCGCTCTACGCGAAGAACCCTACTGTCGTTGCTAGACGCAGAAATACCCTCGACTTCGCGATATGGGACGGCGGAATGGGTATGTTGCAGGCCGCACAGGCCGAAGCCGAGATTGCGCTTGCCGCAGGCATGCCGCCCTCTCCGCAGACCATGGAATTCCTGGCCGACTTCCAGGCTGGCGTCCAAAGACGACAGTTCATGGACAAGCTTGCCAAGACCATGGAGATTGTCTTCAAGTATTCTCTCGAGCAGCAGATACCGGACTTCAAGCTTCAGATGAAGCAGTTGGTTCGTCGCGCGTGCATCTGCGGCGTAGGCTATGTCAAGATCGGCTTTGAACGCATAATGGAAAGACGTCCGGAAGATGTCGATAAGATACGAGATATAACGGAAAAGCTTGCCACACTGAAACGTCTCGCGGCAGACATTCACGACAACGAAACAAGCAATACCGCGAAGGAAATTGAGCAGCTACGCATAATGATGGTCGAGTTGCAGAACCAGGAACTGAAGATTGTCAGAGAAGGCATGGTCTTTGATTTCCCCTGTGCTACATCAATCATTCCAGACCCCAAGTGCCGACAGCTGAAGGACTTCGTTGGTGCCTCATGGGTTGCACAGGAGTTCATCCTTAGCAACGACGAGATTAAGGAAATCTACGGCAAAGACGTTTCTGTTGGCCGCAGGCTTATCCGCAAGGCACTTGGCATGACGATGCCTTCGTATTCCAAGAATGAAGACATTGCTGTCTATGAAATCTACTCCAAGAAGGATAACCTCAAGTATATAGTCGCAGAAGGCTATCCGGACTTCCTGCAAGAGCCGACTTCCCCGTATCCGTCACTGGAAAGATTCTGGCCGTTCTTTACCCTCAGCTTTAACGACATTGAGTCTGACAAGGATATCTACCCTGTGTCTGACTCAAGACTGCTTCAGCCAATGCAGCGTGAATATAATCGAGCACGCCAGGGTCTCCGGGAACAGCGTCACGCAAACAGACCAAAGTATATCGTCCCTAAGGGCATGCTTGACGACGAAGACAGGGCAAAGCTGCAGGCACATCCTGCCAACGCGGTGCTTGAACTGAATGCCGTCACACCTGGAACCAATGTCGGCCAAATCATACAGCCAATGCCTCTGGCTGGCTTTGACCCGATGATGTATGATACGAGCATGATATTTGATGACATCTTAAAGGTTGTCGGCTCCCAGGAGGCCAACATGGGCGGAACGTCTAACGGGACTACCGCAACCGAGGTTTCTGTCGCAGAAGGATCAAGAGTGTCATCAATACAGTCTAACATTGACGATCTTGACGATATGCTGAGTTCCATGGCTATATCGGCAGGACAGGTCATGCTCAAGTATTATAATGAGGAAACTGTCAAGAAGATAGCTGGGCCTGGTGCGGTATGGCCGCTCTTTGACATGCAGACGATATCTGAAGAAATATTCATGCAAATAGAGGCTGGTTCATCTGGCCGCCCAAACAAAGCCCAGGAAATATCTAACTTCGAAAGAATAGCCCCGCTTATCATGCAGATTCCTGGCATATCGCCAGAATGGCTCGCAAAGCAGGCAATTACTAGACTTGACGACAAGATGGACATTACGGACGCCTTTGTGGCCGGAATACCTTCTGTCGTTGCAATGAATGCTCAAAGCAAGCCTACGGCTGGAGGGGACGCAGAAAGCAACCCAGATGAGCAAGGTGACGAGGGCGACAACAAGTCCGAGAGACCCCAGGAACAGTCATCGTCCGCACCGGACGCAAAGACCCCAGAAACGACTGAAACATAATATTTGACAAACAAATAATATCTTCAACAATACAATACGATGGATAACACCTACGACGCTAATACGGCTACAGACTCGTCAACTGAAGCAGATGCTGGTAGCTTGACCGCTACTGACGTCGGGACCCAAACTGGAGCAAGTCCCACTCCGCCAGACGAAAGTAAGAGGCGTTCTCTACTGGATGTTGTCAGAAATGCAGCAATCCGGAGAACAATGGCCGATGGAGAGTCGTCAACTTCAGCAAGATATGATGAATCATCGGGTGCGTCGAGAGAAAGAGCGGACAACTCTTCGAACGGCGGCGACTCAAATGAAGAAAATATCCCGTTCCACAATCATCCGAGATGGAAGGAAATGATGCGCGAGAAGGCACAACTTGCCGAAAAAGCGAAGCATTATGAAGAAATCTCGCAATACATGAGGGCTAATGGCCTTTCCAACACTGAACTGGCTCAAGGATTTGAGGTTATGGCCTTGATGAAGAATGATCCGTTCAAGGCGAAGGAAGTGCTCAATGAACACATGTCAAAGTTAGCTGAGTTTACAGGAGACATACTTCCTGTTGACATTCAAGAAAAACTTGATAATGGTTTCATCGACCAGGAGGCAGCAAAGGAACTTGCCTCTTATCGCGCCAGAACTCAGATGTCGGCTAAGGCCACAGAAGAGTATAACGCCAAGATGGCCGCAGAAGCAGAAACTGCTCGCAAGCAGCATATGTATCAAGCGGTGGTTGACTGGGAATCTAAAGTAAGCATGAGGGATTCTGAGTATCGAAATAAGCAAGCGTTGGTAACTGACAGGGTTAAATCTATTATGCAGCAGGCAGGCAACCCCAATTCCCCCGAGGATGCGGTCAAGTATGTCGAACAGGCGTATAATGAAGTCAATCAGAGACTTGGTGCTCTGGCTGGCAGAAACACCCCAACAAGAATGCCGACATCTTATAACAGTTCGTCCAGCGGTAACAGTGCTCCGCAACCCCGGTCGCTCCAAGAAGCGGTCTTGTGGGCAGCACGTCGAGGTGGCTCGGCTCGTTAAATTTAAGCCAAAATCCAAAAAATATAAAATACTATGGCATACGACGGCAATCCAATCTCAGCCTTTACAACGGCTGAAATCGCATCAATAACAAACGCTGCTCTTGACTTCTACATCAAGGGTGAAAGCTTTGCCCAGACAATCCAGGAAAAGCCTCTGCTCGGCAAGATGATGTCCAAGCAGAAGACCTTCCCAGGTGGTAAGGGTCTCATCAGCATTCCGATTGTCTCGGAATACACAACGGGCATCGAAGGCTTCGTTGGTGACGAACAGGTCTCCTACGACAACCCGAACAACATGAAGCGTGTGACCTTCCCCTGGAAGGAAATCCATGCTGGTATCTCGCTGACACTCACTGAACTCAAGATTGACGGCATCTCTGTCGTTGACACTCTTGACGGCTCAAACGTCAGCAGACACTCTGAACGCGACGTCACTGTCCTCACCAACATCCTTGAGCATAAGCTCGCGGATATGGCCGAAGGCTGGTCTCGCTCGTTCAACGAGATGCTCTGGAACGACGGCACCCAGGACAACAAGCTTGTCCCAGGTCTCTCCTTCTTCATCGCTGATGACCCCACCCAGGGCATCGTCGGTGGCATCAACCGCGCTACCGCTGGTAACGAGTTCTGGAGAAACCGCGCTCTCGTTGGCAACAACGCCATCGCCGTCTCCCCGACCAACCAGACCCTCACGAAGACCCTCAGAGCCGAAGTTCGTCAGCTCAAGCGTTATGGCGGCAAGCCCGACATTCTGCTCGCTGGTTCGAAGTTCATCGAAGCCCTGGAGTCCGAAATCCATGAGAAGGGTATCTACACCCAGGCCGGCTTCGTCAACAGCGGCAAGACAGACATCGGCATGGGCGACATCTCCATGAGAGGCGTCGGCACCTTCGTCTACGACCCGACTCTGGACGACATGAATAAGTCTGACTACGCATACTTCATCGACAGCAATAACATAAATCTCTATGTTATGGAAGGTGAAGACCGCAAGACCCATAACCCGGCTCGCCCACATGACAAGTATGTCCTGTATCGTGCGATGACCTGGACTGGTGCCACTGCGGCCAGACAGCTCAACGGCTGCGGCGTCTACCAGATCGACTCGTAATCCGAGTTAAAGGGAGCAATAACAAGGGGCCCAGGCTTGACAGCTTGGGCCCTTTTTGTATGTTGGATGAACTATGGAACTAGCAAGAGTATCTATCACACTGTCCGGCGACCTTGGTAATGTCGTCTATAAGAACGGCATCACAGTCCCGGAAGCCTCAGTCCTCCGTGCTATGCACGGCAAGGGTTCGGTTTCAATCGTCTACATCGAGAGCATGGATAAGCGTTCGCATAGCGCGGAGCTTTCTCGCCTGCTTGCCAAGTATCCGAAGGAAGTCGTCACAAAGCTGTGGCCTGGTGAAAGCCCGAAGCTTCCTGTTCGTTTTTCCGAAGTAGGCCTTGCCGAACCGGAACTTGAAGTTCGTCCACTTGCGTCAACCGAGAAGGACGGAGAGGCTGAGTAATGGCTAGGAACAAGACGCTCTCGGAGTTAAGAGACCAGCTTCGCGCGGAGATTGGTGCTTCGCCAAGCGTGGCGATGGGCGTCAATGCGGTTCCGCAGATGAACCATATGCTCAATCGCGTGCAAGAGCGGCTGTGGATTGACCACGACTGGCCGTTTCTGTGGACAGAGACGGACATACAATCAGTCGATGGAGTCCGGTATTACAACATTCCGAACACTGTCAATCCGGACAGAATTAGAAAAGTGATGGTAAACTGGAATGACTACTGGTATGCGTGCGAAAGTGGAATAGGCCCAGCACACTACAACATCGTCAACAGCGAAATCGGCCAGAAGGAAGACAATGTTAGACGATGGAGAATAGCCGCGAATAACACGCAGATTGAGGTGTGGCCGATACCGGAAAGCGACGAACAGACGTTCAGATTGTTCGCATACATGAATTGCCCTAGAATGGTTTCAGACAGCGATACCGCGCTGCTTGATGACACACTCATCGTGCTGTTTACTGCCGCAGAAATGCTGGCATCGCTCAAGGACGAGGGTGCTACGATAAAGTATGACCAGGCAAAACTTCATTTCAACAAGCTCAAGGCCCTCGCGGCCAAGGGCGGAAACTTTGTCCTTGGCGGAGAAGACCCGAACCCGGAACCAAGAAAGCTCTGGGGTCGATGGAAGGAGAATAACTAATGCCATACCTGCTAGTCCAGGACTTCAAGCTTGGACTCGACTCCAGGCGCAATGAGCTGACATCTCCAGCTGGATCGTTGATGTTGTGCTCAAATGCACATATCTCCCGCGGCGGTGAAGTTGAAAAAAGACATTGCTTTGAGAAGGTAACTACAGTTCCAATTAAGCATTTCGGACTTGAAGTTACTTCTGATGGTCTGTTTGTTTTCGCCCTGCATAGGGATGTTACAGAACAGGCAGCCGCACAGCTAAGGAATGACGGAGTTAGCATACAGGTGCTGAAGCATCCGTATGACCCAAACGGATTAAACTGGGACATAGACAGAGTTATGTGGTCCACTGTTTATGATGGAAAGATTTTTTGCATAGTAAGATTTGTAAATAAAAACAATACGTCAGCAAAAGAGACATATTGCTATTATGACGAACAGAAGCAAAGAGAGTTGATTGGTGCGGTTAGAATATACATCCCAACTGTCGTTAAGGATATATACAAAGGTATGGTCGGGAATGGAAGCATAGCGACGACAAAGACAGCAGCTGAAGTGGCTGCTGAGATGTTTGCATTTTTGATAGAGGATGAAAGGTTCTCTCAAAGCACAATCGGAACCGGCGCAAACGCTAATAAGATAACAGTTAGAGGATTAAGCGAGAAGCGATTTGACATAGAGGCAAGAAGGATGAGCAGCCTGCCGCAGTATCCAAACGCATCGACAACAAGCATCACGCTTATCGAGAGCCAGAAATCCGCGGTCGGAAGTGCCGCAGTCAGCGCTTTTACCGAGTTTACCATTACCGGTGGGAGTGCCGGTAACGCTACCGCATCTGGTTTCGGAAGACCATTCTGGTCATACATACTTCCAATGAAGGTGTCACAGGTTCTGATAAATGACGTTGACGTTGCTTATGTCCCTGTGAACTCGGTTATAACATATCTTGATAACGACATACCATATCTGATACTAACCGAAATGATGGCGGGTGCCGTAGCTAAATTTATAAACGCAAACACGCCAGCATCCGGATATACGGCTGTCCCAGGTCATGACCCGAACTGGTATGAGTGGAATAGTGCCGGGTTCATGGGATTAACAATAACAGCTCCACCAATAAATCCTACCGACCATAATGGAGACGAGGTATGGTTTGAGCTGGATAATACGATGGCAGAATGCTATGGTTTCGCACACAGCCACAGAAGCGGCGGCTCTTTCCTTTTGGCATCAACTCTGATGGTCAGCAACAAGAGCAAGACGGGTGCTGTTGCTACAAATCCAGAAGGAACGTTCAAATTAATGAGACTGACCAACAACTTTGCTGGTGGCTCTAGAAATTCAATATCAAGCATAAAGATAGATAATGTCGAGATTCTGGGTGAAGAGAAGTTCTGGACCACATCAAACGGACAGCTATCAAGCGACGTGATAGACCAGATAAACTCATACCAGGCAACGTATGACGCAGAGCTAATAAACGGAAAGGTAAACATCAAGCACGTCCTTGGCGGAGCACAGGAGAACGGCAAACAGATGACAGTCACCAGAAATGGAACAGTCACTACATCGACGTTTAGCGTGATGACCGGTGGCGTTTCATCTAATGGCGCAAAGCAGCAGATAAACGTGATAACAATAGGTTCTTCCGCCACGGAGCCGGTTGGCAAGGGGACAAGGTTTGAGCTTAACACAAAATATGAGGACGACCAGGCTTATAAGACACATTGCGCATCCGACATAACCGGAATAAACCCAACATTTGCCCTTGTTTACAAGTCAAAGATGCATCTTACCGCTGGGCCATCGGTGTTCTTTTCTGCTCTCAACAATCCCCTTTCGTGGGACCCGCAGGAAGCCGGGGCTGGCTATGTCAACTTCTCGGAAAACTTCTCTACTAGATATGACATAGTTTCGATAGCACCATACAAGTCCCAGCTTGCCGTATTCGGACAAAACAACACCCAGATATGGGGATGGGACCCAAATCCGGAACTGAACTCGCAACAGCAGGTTCTAGCCAACACTGGGGCAATAGGGGCTGGATCGATAATTCAGCTCGGTGACGTTGACGTATTTTATGTATCGTCAAGTGGTATACGTTCACTTCGCGCGCGAGATGCTACCGACAGTGCCATGTCATCGGACGTTGGGACGCAGATAGACACACTGATAGAAGACGAGATAGCTCTGGCCGCACCAGACTACAAGATATCGTCGGTCATCGAGCCGAACAGCGGAAGATACATGATGAGCATAAACAACAAGATTTATGTCCTGTCGCAGTTTACCGGTTCACAGATACAGGCTTGGAGCACTTACGACCCTATGCTTGGCGATATAGAAAGAATGGTAAGCAGCAACAGTGATGTATTCATAAGGTGCGACAACTCGATATATAAGCTTTCAAGGGAGAACTATGTGTCTGCAGACGACTACAATGTAGCACGCGTTACCATGCCATATCTTGACGGAGAAAAGCCAGCCCATTCAAAGACCTTCACTGGCATGGACGCTGCCATCTCTGGCACTTGGCAGGTTTGGGCTGGAACGAATACATCAAACACGGACGCAAAAGAACTAATAGCAACCATTAACCACCCTACATTCCAGGTCGGAAGAATACAGATGGTTGGACTTGGAACGCATGTTGGCTCTACAATGATATCAACATCATCCAACGAACCGGCTACCATAGCCAATCTGATGATACACTACAGGCTTGATAAAGCTGATTAATTTATGTTTCCATCATTCTACCTCATAGATTCAGAAGAAAAGCTCCAAGAAGTAATAGACGCAGCCAGGGAGGATAACCACAATGTCCCCTTGATGCCGAACTATTATTGTATGAAAGACGGAGAGATATGCGGTTGTTTTACATTTTGGCCTGGAAACAGGGGCGTGTGCCACATAGCCATATGGGCCCACTCAAAGAAGATGAGTGCAAGAGACAGCCTTATCGCGCTTGCAATAATCGAGAACTTCTGCAGGATGTCTGGATACGACTATATCTATATGCCCTGTTCGGAGACAAGTCCCTACTGGAGCTACATGGATAAGTTCGGATTCCAGCAAATGACATCACCTCAACCTTACTTTTTGAAAAAGATATGAAAGGCTTAAACTAATGTGTGGCGGTGGAGATGGCGGCGCGGCAGAGTCGCGCCAGATGGAAATTGACAGGCAAAACAGAATTAAAGCTGGGATTGCCGCGGTCAATGATGCCTTTAGAGGGTTTGACGACAACTTCTACGCAAAGCAGAAGAACACATATTCACAGTGGGCAAGGCCGCAGGTGGCAAGACAGTATAACCAGGCACTAGACCAACTGAGATACGGAATGGCTAGAACCGGCCTCGGTGCCTCTTCTGCAGGTGCAAAAGCCAAGGCTGACTTGACATATGAGCTTGGCGTCCAGAACCAGAACGTCGAGCAGCAGGCCAGGGAATATGAACAGCGTTCAAGACAGAACGTTGAAATGGCTAGAAGCGACCTTATAGGTCAAGCAGTGTCTACGACAGACCCGACGGCAGCGGCTAACTCTGCCCTGTCTAGGGCTACGGCTACCTCTGCCGGTCCTGCATACACGCCGGTGGGGGCTCTGTTCCAGGCAGCAAGCCCGATTGTAGTCAACAACATGAGGCTTCAGCAGTTTAATCCTAATCTCGGAATGAACATGGGCTGGAATAACAACAAGAAAGACGACAGTGGAAAGGTTGTATCATAATGTGTGACCCAGTAACAACATCACTGATGGTAGCCAGCGCGGGTGCTTCTTACGCTGGAAACAAGAAGTCGCAGAAAGCGATGGAGGGAACTGTCGCCGCGGAAGCCGAACGTCAGCGCAAATTTAGAGAGCAGCAGTCTGGGATACTTGATGTATCCACGAAGAATCGATCCGCGGCAAGAACCAAGGAAGAGATGGCACTTGATGCGGCAAAGTCCAATACCGAGGCAAACGCGGCACTGGATGCGAACACCGCAGAAAAAACAGACCAGCCTACAGCCGTAGCCCCCTCAGCCGCATCTTCACAAAATGTAACCGACTCATACTCAAGAGAAGACGCGCGCGCGGGAGCAAGGTCAAGGGATGAAGTTGGAAGAAAATCCGCGTTAAATGCCTTCAATAACGTAATGACGGCACAGGCCCTTAACAACACAAGGTATGCACAGGATTCTGCTGTTCTTGCAAATATGTCACAGGGCTCACTTGCCGTTATGCCATACGAACTGCAGGCAGCATCAAAAGCAGGCGAAGGCCTGCAGACCTTGAGCAAGGTGCTTTCACTTGCGTCAATCTACAGCGGATACCAGGCCGGTATCGGCAAGCCACTTGGACCGGCTTCTTGGGGTGAATTGTTCAATCCGCAGGCAGCTGCGACTACCGGCGCGACAGCGGGGGCAGCTTACGCAACTCCATCGGTTCCGATGGAAACTGTAAAGCCAACCTCAATAGGAATGGGCAAGGATGGGGAATTCGTAATTTCCGGCGGAGGTGCTCCGTATAATGCAAAATATGTAACACTTCCTCCACCTGGAACTGCTGGCCCTCCACAGTTCAACCATGGAGCCGCCGTTCGTGGCGGATTCGTAAACCAACAGGGTTCTTATGTTGGTGGAACTAACACAATAAAGGGAGCCCTAATGAATCCCTACAAACATAGAATACCTATAAAATAAATGGCTACCCTAGGAATGGATCCAGCATTTGGACAGGCTATTAGCGCCCTTAACAGTGGCATAAATAACCTTCCGGAATCATACGCAGCAGGACAAAGGCATTTGCTTGCACAGCAGGTCGCGGCTTTCAATCAGCACGACAAGGATAGAACGTATGAAATGAACAAGCCTCTTGTGGAGGCTAGGACAAAATACCATCTTGCACAGACGAGGGAGACAGAGGGAAAGCTTCTTGCTGCCGAGCTGTTTCCGGAACTTTCTCGAAAGTTCTTAAGGCCAGTTAGGGGAATGAACGGAGAGCCAGACAGGATTGAGTTCAACAACGACCCAAATGTCATGGCTGAAGTTGTGGCAAACCTTACAAGCAGAGGTATAAATCCGGAGAATGTAATTAATGCATATAGAACTGGCGTCGCAGGACAGCTAGCGGCTGCGTCGAAGCCAGGGACGTCAATGCCGAGCGCAAACGCTCAAATTGCAGCATCCAGAATAGGCAAGGACTTTGGTGCAACGGCATCTTCTATATTCTCAGTTGAAGACAGGGACACTATGGCGAAGGCAAAGGAGGACGCCGCTGCTGGTAGAGTCACACAGGCACAAGATGCCGCCTGGAAGAGAGCCCAACTTGCCGCAGACACGGCAAAGGAAAACGCAAGACTTGCACAAGCTGGACAAGACGCCAGAACCGCCGCAGGCATAAAGAGCAGACAGGAGATAGCGGCCGAAAGAATAAGGGCAGGCGTAGGGACTAATAGAAGGGAAACGGCAATATCCCCAGAAATAATGAGGCTGGTTGATGGAGATCCGCTCCCGGACGGAAGAAGAGTTGGCGGACTTTCGTCTGCTGTTCTTCAGTTGGCTCCGAAGGATGCCGATGGCAAGCCTAGAGCGGGTTGGAACCCTGCGGCCGCGCGAAAGGTTTACAGTGATGCCTTTTATGCCGCATACAGAGCAACCAATCCACCCAACGCCCCCGCGGCAGCCGAAGCAGCACTAAAGGCTGCGAAGGAATTTATAGACGGAGGAGAGAGACCAATCTCTCCATCGGCATCGGTAACCCCAGGGACTCCAGCTGATGCAATTGTAGCTACAACAACAACTCCCCCGGCTGCGGCTCCATACGCAGCCCCTACGTTTTCCGACCCAGCTGAGAACATAGCAAACGCAAGGCTCGACCAGATTGCCGCATCGTTAAACATGTCAAGGCAAGATTTGATTGAACTCGCAAAGCAGCAAGGCATGTCGGTAGATGAGTATGTCAAGTCCATCAATACGCCTGCGGCCGAACCGCCGGAAGAACCGGCAAACTTAATAGACCCAGAAATTGTCCAGAACTCTGGCTATACAAATCTTGATACGCTTAGGACACCGGATACAAAGCCGAATGTCGGTGCAGGCGTTATACCAGCTGCGGACAGACTTCTAGAGACGACTGCCGCAGCGGTATCTGGTCTTCCGGCAAGCCCACTGGACAGCATGCCGCAGCAGGCACCAGCACAAGACCCATCTCTTGAAGTTCCTCCAGCCTCCCCAGAGGAAATGTTATATGAGACTGAAAGAGCGAAGCTCACGCCAAAGGAACAGGCAATATACGATAAAAACAAAGCCGACTTTGACGCAAAGCAAAACACACCATGGACGCCACCCCCCATTGACCAAAAGCTGGTAGATGAACTCGGGGAACAATATAGAGTTGAGCATGCGTGGAGAGTCGCAGACAATGAATTCTTAAGCGCAAATACAGAACTTCCAGGAGAAACACCCGCCGCACCTGTGGCAGAAGCTCCACAGGCGGCTCCAGTCGCAACCCCAGCGCAGGCAGTAGTTGCACCAGTTCCCGCCCAGCCAGCCACGCCTTCAGCCCCGGTTGACCCTCTTGAAACGCCAGGAATGCTTGCTGGAACAAACAGAGGATTCCCCCACCCATACCACCTAAATAATTTTGGAAAACCAGATCCTCTGGCTAAGACAGCACCTGGAACTCAGTATGGAAATACATACGATACTGCATTTAAGCCTACTGCTGTTGACAATTCTGACGCGTGGTTTACTGAAGCCATTAGAGAAAGCCAAACAAAGAGTCTAAACGACATAGGCATGCCAAAGCAGGCCGCGGTCGAGTCAAGAACATACAAGCCCAGCGAATACCTATACAAGCCAGACGTCGTTGAACAGGTAATGCAACAGTCTGGCATAGACAGAAAGAGCCACTTTGGAAGAAGGGTCGAAGAGCTCCAGAGGGAGAAGTATTCATTGATGAATTCAATAGCATCATTGAGCACACCCGGAACAGAGTTGACCGGATCTACTAAGGACTTGAGCGAAAGACTGATGAGACTCAATCAGAAGATTGACTCAATAATGAACAATCCATATGCTAAGATTTCACCTAGCGCGGCACTAATCGTTGAAGACTTTGTTAACACTCCTGGACTTGTAGTTAATTCACTCTCTGATGTTCCAAATGAGGCAAATAGAAAGTATGTATTAAAGCAATCAGAAGTAATACATTTGTTAAAAACATTTACAAACGTTACTCCTCTGCCAAACGGAAACTTCTCGGTTTTATATCCGATGCCAACAAAGGACAATCAGTTTGTTTCAAAACTTATTGGTCAGACTAGCAGATACTACGCCACATCAACTCCCAGTGACGCAAAGCCAAGCGGATACATAGAGGGAGACAGGATGTTTGCGGCATTTGACAGAGCCCACGCTGATGTCCAGAAGCTGTTTATCCGAGAAGGAAGGCTTGGCATGAAGCCTGGAGACTCACTTGCAAGAACACTAGTTAATTTGACCATTCGGTCTAACATGGAGATTGCAAAAGCTGGTCAAGCGGGTTTACTTGACGATCTGGCAAAACCACGCAACTGGTTCCAGGGCATAATCCAATATCCGTTTAAATAATGAGCGACGAAATACTAGATGATTTTCTCAGAAAACTCAGAGAGACTGGAGAAACAACTGGCGTTCCGGGTCCATTCGACAGGGCAATAAGCTCAGAAAATCCAGACCTAGCCCAAAATCTGAACATAGGCAGGGTAGCTGAAAGAGCAAAGGCTGGAATAATTGACGCAAGAGGACGCGAGCAAGAAGTCGGAGGCAAGGTTTACACAAACCCGGAAAGAAGCGAATACATCCCGTATTACAAGGACGCAACTGATGCGCTCATTAATCCAACTGCACTTAATGTAGCGGGTGAAGCAGCACCATATTACGGAACAATTGCCGCTGGTGCTTTGATTCCTGGCGGTCTTTTTGCAGAACTTGGAACAATGGGTAGTGCGGCACTTGGCGCACAGGCCACTGGACAAGCAGTCGGACAGGCCGTAGGCTTTCTTGGCGGTTCGGCAATCGGTGGTGCCGGAATAGCTGCAGGTCTGGACAAGTTTAATCTTGGTCCAACTGCCTATGAAAATCTTACACAACCTGGAGCTCTGGCACTTACTCAAACTGGGGTAGGACTTGCTACATTTAGACCAGGACTTCCTCCTGGCGGACTTACCGCCGCGCAACTAAGGGGTGCTGGTATATTCTCTGGCGTTGTTGCGGCTGAAGAGGTTGCTCGCGCTGGCGTAAACACGGCAATGGGCACGGAAGAAAGGTCTCCTGGCAGGATTCTTGCTGATACAGTTCTTCACTCGGGAGAAGCTTTTGCATTCGGTTCACTCATGAAGCCGACCGGACTTGGCGCTGGTCTTATCGGAATGGGACACAGAATGGCTGGGGCAGGAAATGTCGTCCCGTCAATGGTTGCATCCGGCGTATTCAAGGTTGGTGAAATGCCAACTGATATGCCAAAGGGTGGAAAGTTTGTAAGAAACAATACGCAGGGTAGAGGTGGCGTCATGCGTGGCCCAGACGGCAAGCTTATTGCGGTCGATGAGTCTGAACTTGCTGCAAGCGTTCCAGGCAGCGATGTCCCATCGGTTAGAACTGAAGCTGGTGCACCCAGAACTCCCAAGCCTTCGCCTACAGGCCGCGGTGACGCTACTATTTTTGACCCAGCCACTGGTGCTGGTCTCCGCATAACTGTTACTCCAGATGGCAATGTTCAGTATACGATGTTCACCAACCTTGGTGGTGCGGCACTGAAGGCAAAGGGGCCATATAAAGACCTTCCGAACGTATTCAACGTAGACCAGAACGCGCAGATAAAGTTGAATTTCGAAGCAAGAATGGCTGACTACGAAGCCAGACGTCGCGCCGCAGAGCAGGCAGCTGCAGCGAACGCCCCTGTCGATGTAACCGCCACAACGCCTGGTCCAGACCCTCAGCTCGGCAACAGAACACCTGTTGTTCCGGAACCCCCGAGGCCAGTCACACCGAATACCCCGCCGCCAGCAGTTACGCCAGCCGAAGCTGTCGCAGGCGGAACTTCTGGAACAAATGTCGATCCGCTGCTCAGAACTGCGCAGTCTAGACATGATGCTGCACAGGAAGCCGAAAGACAGGCAGGAAGAAATCTTACGAAGGCTGGAGAGGATTACGCACAGGCCATTAGAGATGAAGCCGAAAATCCTGGAACAGAGTCAAGGCAGAGAAGAATTGACGCAAACCAGAGAGAGAAGGATGCCCTTATCGCACTCGAAAAAGCACAGATGGAGGCGGAGGCTGCATCAAAGAATCTTGCTGAAACAAAGAAGGGTCTCGAAGAAGCTGCCGCACAAAGGGAAGCCGACAAGGAAAAGGTTGAGCCAAGGCCGGACATAGTTAAGAATTATGAAGGTTGGGCTGAGTGGGGTAGAAAATATGAATTTACAAATGATCCAAAAACCGGAAGAAAGCTGACGCCGGAAGAATCAGCAAAAGCAAGAGAAGACCATGAAGCATACGTAGAATTAGCAAGAGCTCGCAATGAATTTGATAATGCAAATCCAGGAAATAAAGATTTGCCGGAGGAACAAAGAAGAGTTTACCCAAGAGAGTCGCTTAAGACAGAACTGGCAAAGCAGAAATGGGACATTGCTTATGGCAGGAAATACAATCCAGATGGCACGCTGAAGGCAGAGACACCAGCGCAGGCAGTGGTCACGCCTCCAGCCGAAAACAAACCCCCGGAACCAAAGCCAACAACCCCTGTGGCTTCGACGCCAGTAACTACAACCGAGCCTCCACCTACACAGGAAGGGCAAACTGCTGTTGTTGTAGAAACTGGAGAAACTGTAACGCTCCCGTCTGGCACCGAGAAAAAAGAACTCCCAATGCCAACTGACAAGAAAAGCATTGATACATATAACAGTGCATTTTCCGAGCCAATACTATCTGCCATAAAAGACAAAGACGGAAATGACATAACAGTTTCATCTCTTGACTTGCAGAGCGCAGAATCACTGTATAAGAAAGAGGTTAAAAGAATTGGAGAAAGCTTCGGAAAAAATGAAAACGGAGAATATTCATTCAAGCCAGACTACGTTCTTCACGTCTCTAATGCTAGAAAGCTTAAGGCTCATATAGACAAACTAAAAAGTGGTGAAACAAGAACAATTCAACCAAGCGCAGAGCGTCCGCCCGACTTGCGTCAATTTAAGCCTGCCACGCGCGAAGAAATCCTGGCAGGAACACGGCCAATAAACGAAGCGTTGCCAGACGTCGTTTCAACACTCAGCAGTGAGGACAGAAAGACGTATATTGCCAACAGAAAGAAGTTCATGGCGGAGCAGGACAAGCCTAAGTTTGACATACCTCCGCCCGTGGCAGAGTCGCCAAAGCCGGTAGTGACTGAAAAGTCAGAGCCAGTTGATGTCGGTGAAACTGTTATTGAGCCAACATCCACGACAGCCGCAGCGACGGAAGCACCAATCACCACTTCATCTCCGGTCGATCCGCCGGCCGTGGCCGCAGCAAAGATTGATGACGAAATAGAGAAACTCATCATTACTGGCGACCCGATGACCGCGACGGACGTTCAGAAGAAGGTCATTGCCACGCTTGAGGGTCTGCTTGAACATTCAAGGACTGTTGAGAAGGACTTTAAGCCAAGGGAATACAACGTCACTACCGAGAGAACAAAGGCCTACCAAAGCACGATTATCGTAAAGGCGAACGGCAAGGAAGTCGCAACCATAACGAAGAAATTCGCTGGGAAAGGCGCTCGCAAGGCGGTCGTCTCAACTTCAACAACACAGTATGGAAGAAGCCTTGGTGTCATTGATGGCTCTTCGCAGGTTAGCCCAGATGCTAGAGAGATAACGCTCAAGGAAGAGGAAAATGCAATGGCTTCCATAAATGACAGCATCAAGAAATTCTCAAAGCGTAACGATCCAAGGAAATACATTATTAAGATATCCGGAGGAGTTACATTCAGCGTCCCTCAGAACCCAGAGGCGGTCGAAAGGCTCATACAGCAGGTAAAGTCAAAGGGTGCTTCGATCTGGCAGGGCACGACTGGCAGAAGACCCGCAAAGCCGAAGAAGCAGGACACACAGCTTAGGGGTCCGAGGTTCAATCCAAACATAACAGCAAAGGAAGCCGAAGACCTTAGGGCGGAATTGGTCAAGGACATACTCAATGCCTCGACACTGCCGGAAGCCGAGTTCAAGGAAGAGATGAAGAACATCGAGGCGATTCGTGCGCTGATCGGAGGAAAGCCTTCACAGCTTGAAATTGTCGCTTCTTGGGCTAGGACTATTGCCGTCGCGCAGCGCGGAGAGCCAGAAAGCGCAATGGTTTCAGCGCAGCGAGTTCTCAAGGGTGGTGAAGTTAGCAAACTCATTGAACATTCCGGAGACTTGCTTCATAGAATATATGAAAGAAATGCACAGGGCAATCTTCCGTATGGGCAGGGAGAAGAAGCTTCGTATGGATACGAAACTGTAAAACATAAAATCTCACTAATATCAAAATACCTTGAATCCGTTTCAAGTGTTGACGCATTCTGGAGGGCAGAAATACAAGGATTTGGTGAAACAGTCCCAAGCGACCAAGAGTGGGAAGCGCACAAGAAAAAGGTTACAGACGCCCTTAAACTATTTGCACAGAAACATTCCGAACTTCCTGCTGAAAATCAAATACAGAAGGTAATACAGGCACTCAATGTTGCATTAGGAAATCTTGATTTTACTGAAGCAAAGACTCAAATATACAGGCTTCATCCTGCGTTGAGAAACAAAAAGACATGGGACAAGTATGTCGAGCAAGTTGGAAATTCTGAAGATGCCAGAAACCTTACTCCAGAAGAACACTGGGATGTCGAAAGAGACAGAGAGGAAGCGGCAAAGGAAGTCAGAACCCCGAGAGCAACGGAAGCCCCGGAGTCAGCCAAGCCAAAGGCACAGGTTGACGCGGAAAACAAGGTAGAAGGCGCAAAGAGATATGGCGCATCTGGTGTTAGATTTAACATAGGCGGACCGAAAAACCCAGACTCGTTTGGCGGAGAAATAAGAGGCGTCAAGGGCGTCCAGGTCAAGACTACCGCGGAGAACTGGAGCCCGAAGGACCTTCAGCTCATAAAGGATTACCTGTCCGAAGGTGCCGCGGTCTTGAGAAACCTTGGTTACCCCAAGTTCTATTTCAACACTCACATAAGCGGTGCCGACTCAAACTGGGTCTCTGCCGCTGTCCCTGCCGCTGGCGGCAACTTCGTAGTATACGAGATTAACCCCAAGGGCGACGCAGCTACAGGAAACTCATACAATAGAACAGTCAGACTCTTCAGAAGGCTGGTAAACTCCGAAGGAAAGCAGATCGGCAGCATGACGGAAGTGTCAGCTGGAGAACTGAAGGGAATGTCAACCATCTCGCTTGCTGAAGATGGAAAGCCTCTGTTCCAGGTCCCTGCAATATTCCACGCCATGATGAGAGCCGCACAGGACTCGCTTTCGGCAAGGGAAATGACGGAAGGCCAGGTCAATTACTCTGGCGACGCAACGAACCCGAATCCGTCAAACGTAAGAATTCCAATAAGCGGAACGATAAACGAAGACTTGAAGTCGTTTGAAGAAAACGAACTTTCGCCTCCAGGCTTGAGAGATAAGATGGAGGTGTTCAACGGACTGAAGAACGGCGAAGGAATAAACAGAGCAATCATCAACTTCATCGGAGCTCCAGACTCGACAAGCGGACAGGCTTTGATTGCGCAGCTCAGAACTACCGCGCTGATGTCTGCCGTGGACGCAGAGTCGTTCCTTGCCGAAATAGCACAGCACATGGGCATGGACCCGGAAAACCTTGCCCTCGTCACATCAGCAAGAGGCGACGAGCTATACCCGATAATAAAGAAGACAGAGATATATCCAACGGAAGCAAGACTGATGCTGAAGTGGATAAACAACGGATACCAGAGAATAATCTTTGAAATTGGTAAGCACGACCCAGATACGGGAATGGAACTTCCGGACAAGATTCCAATGCTGATGCCAAATGGTGACATAAGATACTCACCAAAGCTTGGACCGAATGGAGAAAAGGTTCCGATGACGAGAGCCAATCCGCGCAAGTGGAACGCTCCAATGATTCAGTGGATGACCGCAGAGGACTTTACTGTTCGCGATAAGGATGGCAAGGTTACATTCATGCCGGCCCCACACCAGGTTGTAGGCCCGAACATGGCTATGACAAGATGGTTCCCCCCTGGCGTGGAGTCAGCACCAAGAGACCTCAATTCCGGACAGCCGAGAGCTATACTTATAAATGACGCCCCTGGCACTGGTAAGACTATTCAGATGCTTCTCGCTGCTGTTCTTTACAGAAAGCACATGGCAAAGCTTGTTGCCGATCCTTCAAGCAAGTGGTATGGCATGAAGCTTCAACCAGTGCTTATCGTGACGCAGAACGCACAAATTATTCAGAATGCATTCAGAGGCGACTCCAGAATGGCAGGCATTGAGCTCAACGGAAAGTTCACGGAAGAAGGCTTTGAACCAGACGAGTATGAAGATACTCCAAATGGAAGAATACTTAAGGGCAATTCATGGATAGACTTTGCCACATACTCTTCAATTAAGCCCCAGATGGAACGAGCCATGGAGTTTGAAAATGACGGCAAGACTCCGAAGATGGTCGATAGAATTGTTAGAGATGAAGAAGGTGAGCCAGTCCTTGGCCCGGACGGCAAGGAGCAGATAATGTATAGCCCGACAGAAGTTGACGCGAAGGGCATGCCGGTTCCTCTCAAGGAGCAGGCGTTCAAGATGATTCCTATTGGCCCACCCAAGAAGGGTTCCGGCAAGTGGGGCGTCGTAATGTTCGACGAAAGTCATAACATGAAGAACGACACAAGTGCTCGTTCAGACGCAGGATTTGAGATAATGTCACAGTCTCAACATGTTCTCCTTGCGAGCGGAACTCCTATTGACAAGCCGACACAGCTTGGGCCACTCCTGTCGATGCTGCTAGACAGGCCGCTTCCAGAGATTGCCAAACAGATTGGCATGAACGTCTCGATAGCAAAGAGAGACCAGGACTTGCTCAGAAGAAGGCGCGTCGAGGGTGCGGCCGTCATAACGGAAAAGCCGAGACTTGAAATGGGAGCAATTCCTATTGGTGCAGAAGAGAGAGAGAAGCTTTTCAAGCAGCTCTTTGCGCAGCTCTCTGGTGTCAGAGATGAGGCTGGAAGAGCAGGTGCTATACTCAGAAGAAGCACGAAGTATTTCGGCATAGAGAACATATGGCTTGATCCGTCGGATAGCTTCCACCCAGAGGGCAAGAAGCTGCTGATGAGATGTCAGAGCTGGTGGTTCAATGAAATGGAAGCCGCATCTGAAGGCGGAGGCGTGACTGGATGGAACGCCATGACGCTCCGCGGCATGATGCTATTTGAGTCCAAGCGACTTGCGTCATTGGTGAAGTGCGGGATACCCGGAACACCCTGGAATCCCAGCGAAGAACCGCGCGGCGCGGCAAAAATAATGCTGGAAGAGCTTGCCGAGGGCCGAAAGGTCATCATCACGATGGACACTTCCAATCAGTATGGACTTGAGGATGCTGCAAACATCAGAAAGTTCATGGGACTTGACCATATGCCATACGAGTCAGAAGCCAAGCTTTGGACCAAATATCTCGAAAGCAAGGGCATCAAGTTTGGCACGATAACTGGAGACTTCTCAATAGCACAGAGAGAATACACGATTAGGGAATTCCAGAAGAACAACCCAGACCTGCAGGTCATAATCATGACAACGCAGTCTGGCGGCACTGGTCTCTCAATTGACGACCGACATGGTGTCGGTGGCAAGGCGAAGGAGAATGTAAACAGAAAGACTTACACAGACGCGGAAATAGCCAAGATGACGCAGATGGCGGCCGAAGAAATTCCCGGCGAGAAGATAGACTCGGGAAGCTTGCCAAGAACCATAATCATCGTGTCCTCACCATGGGGCGGCGACGTCTTCATCCAGGCGATGGGAAGAACAGATAGAATGCTGTCCACTACCCCATCAAGAATAATAGTCCTTACCGCTGGCATAGCCGATGGCGACCAGAAGCTGCAAGACCTTGTTAGACGCAAGATATCCGCAACGCAGGCAATAAACGAAGAGCGCGACGAACTGGCCGGCGGCATTAGGGCAGAGATGGATGAGGCTGCAGGCGGTGCAGGCCCGTCACCGGAAGGCAAGACGATATCCCTGTCGGACGACGACAAGAGCTATTATCTTGGCAAGGCAACCAGCATGCTCAGAGTCAACAGGAACCATGCAAAGGACGTCCTTCAAGAGAATAAGGAAAGGATTGCAAATGGTAAGAAAAACAACGCCACAAACAGGGACTTGAGAAGATGGGAAAAGACTGTAGAGGTTGCCGAAGAATACATAACCTATGTCAGCACAGTCCTAAACAAGATTGACCTGTCTCTTTCCGCTTCGGCCGAGCTTAAGAAGAAGAAGCAGAGTGAACTGTTTGGAGACATGTGGTGGATGGATGTCATAAACAAGGAGAAGGAGTATAAATTTGAGGCATTCAAGAAGAAGAAGGAAGGCAAAGACACCGAAGAGGAGTCTGAAGACGACGATAACGAGACGCTCGATGAAGCCTTTAACATTGGCGAGTCGAGGCCGTATGACGATCCGGGCGGCAGCCTGGAGAGGAAGGGCCAGGATTCAAAGAGAAGAAAGGTCGTTGACGCTCTTTACGAGTTCCATAATGTAATAAGAAGATCAAACATACCTCCAGACAAACTCGCTGAAATAGAGAGAACAATGCTTGACATTGTTTATCCATTCACACAGATGAGCGACAAGGTAAAGCTGTCTAATCCTCAGTTGGTAGCCATACTTAGGATGGCAAGAGATGTTTCGCACCTTCTCCATACGCATGAAATAGTAATAAGAGAAGGCGATGAAAACACGGGATACGCCGGAAGGTATTCACAGAGCGGAGCCGCGATACTCCAGGTCGTGAAAGATTGGAGCATGGAGAGCAAGAGAACGACTACACTTTACCATGAAATAGGACACTCGATGTGGCAGTTCTTGAGCGATGAGCAAAGAGCCGAAGTCATAAAGGAGTTCAACATGGCCCGGGCCCAGTGGATCGCTGAACTGCCGGAAGGAAATCCGATGAAATCGGTCGTGCTTCCGGTGGGTGATATGCGGATTTTCGAAGGGGCACACAACTACGAAGTGTATGGCAAGGTTAAGAATGCACCGGCCATAGCTTACGGAAGGAAGAGAGAATACATGCAGGGATACAGCAGGCCAAAGCCGGAAAGCGGCCTGTCTGGGACGGATGACCTTGCTGTCGGTGCGATGCTGGTAGGTAGAGCCTCTGCAATTGCGTTCAAAAACGCCAAGGAAGCAGGCTGGCTTGGACAGTCGGATCAGATGCCAATGGTTGCCATGAACACAAAGCTCACAAGACTTGCTGGAGAGCGAGGACAGGGGGATATTGTTGAACACGGAAGCACCCCAGAGGAGCGCGCGACCAAGGCACTTGCGTCAATCTTCGTCCTTCGAATACTCGGAAATACGAAAGCCAGCATAGACTCGCTAAAGCTTGCGTTCGTTGATGCACAGATAAGGGGAATGGGCACCAATACAGGCGGGTCGGGGCAGATTGACTTCAATGAATTGCTTGGACATCTTGATGGCGGTTGGGGTATAATGGACGTAAAGCCAAACGGAGACCTCGTTCTTTCGACAATGGCAAACGTCATGATATCTTCAAATGGAAATTACAAGGCATCTACGCTTCAGAGACCAAGATACAATTTAAGGGAAGAAGGAAAGAGCAATCCGCTTGAACTCGTTGAGATAACGATATCTGGCAAAAACTTCTACACATCATTCATGAAGGCGTTTGGTAACAGGGGCGTCCTGTCCCAGAATGCACAGAAGATTTTCGCAAAGCCAGCGGTCGCTTCCCTGGAATTCACGCAGCAGGCAAATTCGCTCCAGCAGGTCATAAATGGACAGGCTACAAAGATGGGCGGAACTGCTGGTCAGAACTATAGATACATCAACCCGGACGAGTGGATGGCTATGAACGGAGAGGAGTTGTTCACGGACTACTATGAACTCAATGACCATAGCGACCCGCTTACACAGCTTTATGGTGGCATAACTTCGTCTATTTTCGTCAACGCTTCTACTGGCGGCTTCGGCTCTGTAGCAAAGTCGCTTATCGCAGGCCTAGTCGAAGGGACAATACTTCCAGCACAGATACCAGACCCGATGGCCCACAACATGGGTGCTTCGGACTGGATGTCGCAGAGGTTTGCCAGGGAGAACGCGGCAACAAGAACTAACGCACCCCCCGAAGGCGAGATGGACACGGGTGAAGCGGATCTCGACGAGCTTCGTGGCATACAGCAGTCTGCCGTAAGAAAGCTTGAATCTGGCATTGAAGCGTTGAACGCGCTTGCCGCCTCTGCGGCTGAGTCTGCGCTTGAGATTGACTTAATACCGGACAGGTCCAGCATGGCAAAGTGGCTTGAGTCTGTTAAGAGAAGAAAGCAGAGAACAGGACAGCCAGACCAGCTCACAGGATTCGGCCCAGCTTACTACGCTGCCCACACATTCGGAACGATGATAGGTCAGCTTGAGCAGATAGCTCAAATGTCTAAAGATCCGTATGTTGCTGAACTTGTAAAGAGACTCTACCCAAGCACCAACACAGGTCTTAATGTAAGAACAACATATGCGGAAGACGTGTATGCACATACTGCATTCTGGACTAACAGATTTGACAGAACGCTCAGAGAGAACATCGGCAAGAAGCTTGGTGAAGCAACGAAGGATAAGATAAGAACAATTCGCGATGGTGCAGAGAACGAGCCAGGATTCCATGCTGCGTTCACACAGTATCTGTTAAAGGTTCACAGTGCCACATATAATACGATAGAGAGAATGATATTTGAGTTTGAGGCACTGGATAAGGACGAAAAGGGTTTCCCGAAGATAACAAAGTCGCTCAGAGATGAAATGAACGCGATGAACTTCACGTCTGTTGACGACATGAGGGATGAACTGAAGAACCTCGAGATGATGGCATCTGCAGACGCGCTCTCATTCAGACAGGGTGGAAGATATGACAAGCTCGCACTTGGACGTGAAGCAGACTGGTTCCTCTCTGAGTTCATGGAAGGAGACGAGATAGACAAGATAATGATGGACATCGGAAGATGCCAGGCAATATCACCAGACTCACCGGAATACGCGGACCGCGCGAAGAGATTCTCGCCGGAAGTGGTCGCTACGGCAGAAGCAATGATTTCTTCATGGTCTCAGCCGTATCTCAAGTGGGCAAGGAGCAACGGCGGAACGCTCGCTGACTGGGGAACTTCATTCGTCCCTAGAATAGCTGACTCTGGAATAATATCATCATACGGAAGCGGCGCGGGTGACGATTTCATAGTCACGGCGGCCAAGGCCTTCATGGAGGATAACAAGTTCCAGCGAGTCAGACTTCCATATGTATTCAAAGACCTTGTTACTGATTACACTGTTTCAAAGATTTTCGTCAACGAAGGCATGCAGCCCCACGTTACGGCATCCGAAATAATCGAAAAGATGCAGGAGATGACCGACCCAGACACCGGGGCTGACCTGCTGGAAGACAAGTATCCGGAGTGGATGAGCAGAAGAATAGAGGAAATATTCAATGGTTTCAGAGACACCGGAGAGTTCCTTGGATATGATATTCCAGCCAGAACTTCGGTCCCAGGCAAGGATGTCGAGGACATAGACCCAGTTACGGGCGTGGCTACTCCGAGAACCCAGAACACGACAATCGGTCACCACATTTCCGCAAATCTTCAGATATACAAGCAGCTGATAAAGAGATACGCAATCTCCACATACGGAAGCATGACTGCCGCAATGAAGATAAAGTCGGTAAGGGACGAGATCGAGATGATAGACATAGTTGTCTCCGAGCTTGCGGACAGCCATCAAAGAAAGGTCTTGAGCCCGCCGCTCACGCAGAAGGACGCAATCAAGATGGCAAAGAAGTGGAGAGAGCGAATAGACCTTAGGTCTTCCGGCATAG
>JACCEB011526655.1_pt1 | contig 50184 bp, 52 predicted proteins | sample 7454761 | NCBI WGS metagenome assembly JACCEB01 (sample SAMN15323454, study PRJNA562643) | freshwater metagenome | isolation source: river surface water | place: USA:Blue River Watershed | collected 2017-08-18
AAAAATCATTCCTTCAAAAACAATGATTCGAAATGCCCGATGCTTAAACAAACCTCGTGCGCTCGGTTTAGCAGACTCAGGCTTCCAATTTCGAGAAAGTGGCATAGTCATCATGGCAAGACCGCCGATTGCCATGAGAATAGAAGTCATCCAAAGCGCAGTTTCGCCACTAAATTGCAACGCTAAATAGGTAGTAACCACTGGTCCAACGACGGTTGTGGCATTCATCATCGTGGTATCGATGGCGTAAGCGGTGCGTAAACGGCTTGGCCCGACCGCATCACGCCAAAGCGGCCTAGCAGCCAGATTAATCGGTGGTGAGAAAAAACCAACTAACGCTGAAGCAGTCAGTATCCAGGCAGTATTTGTGCTCAGTGTCATAGCGAAAAGTAAAAAGGTCCAAAAAGGGACAAAAAATAAAAATGGTCGAAACTGACCAAATCGATCAATAACTGTTCCGCGCAAACCAGCGGTAGCTGCTGAAGTTATTCCTTCGAGCCCCGTTGCAAGTCCAGCAAGCGCAATTGAATCCGTGACTTCTTTTACATAGAAAAAAGTTGCAAGTTGAACCATGGCGTACGCTAAGCGACCCGGTAATGAACTCAAAATAAGTCGTTTTACGCCGGCGATTTTAAGTAAATCTAAATACTGGCGCATTGTTAAAGGATACTTTGTCGCTCGCGTTTTCTTTGCCAACTAGGACATATCGCGATAACTGCGAACTATGGTTGGAATATGAGTAATCAAAATTCAGTCAAACCAGAATTACAAAAGTTAGTTGACCAGGGCGTATTAAGCAGTGAGCAAGCCTTGGCTGCACAGATTGCATTAATCGGTGTACCAGAAGAAAAATCAGACCGAACACGTAGGTCGCTTTTTTCTGAGGCAATAACTTACATCGGTGGCGCAGTAATCGTTGTTTCTGCTGGATTGATTCTTAATGAGACTTGGGCACAACTTGGTACTTGGGGAAGACCTGGTGTGATCGGACTTGGCGCAGCACTCCTATTCGCAGCTGCTTACTTAGTAAGTCGAGATACTCACCAAGAGCAGGTGCGTCGGTTAAGTTCCACTTTATTTGTGGGTTCGGCGGGATTAACAGCCTTCACAATTGGCCTGATTACAAACGAACTATGGATTCCGCGCCGTGATCCAAACGACATTTACTTTATAAATCCAAAACCATGGGTTTACATGACAATTGCCTTACTTTGCGCACTTGGTGGAGGGTTAGTTGCATATTTTGGTTACTTACGGGCAAAGTCTGCCATCGGAGTTTTTGCCCAAATACTTGCTGCTGATGTATTTGTATTTGCTATTGGCGCATTAATTTGGAACTCAATCTATGGTGATGATGATTTTCCAAGTTTTGGATCGCTTGCATTGGTAGTTCTTGGTAGTTACTGGATTTATGCAGCGGAGAAAAAAGTTTTCCAAGAAGTAAATGTCACCGCCTTTGCCTCAATTCTTACGCTTTTCTTTGCGCTGACCTCATTTCGTGATTTATTACCGATCTGGTCGGTACCAGCCATCACCATAGTTGGCGGTTTTGTTTATCTTGCCCTGTATTTAAATAGCCGCTTGTGGCCGTGGCTGTTTGGCGGCATCGGTGGCTTATTAATCGGTGGCGTTGAACTTTTAGTTCGATATGTTGAAGGACTTGGTGGCGCATTAGGCAGCATGTTGCTAGGTATCGTCTTACTGGTTATCGGTACTCGGCTATTCAGAGACAAGCAATAAAATCTCGATATGGTTGAAATTCGAAAAGCGGTTGAGTCTGATTTAGATCAGCTAACTGGATTAGTTGAAAAATATCGTGAGTTCTATCAGCAAAAGCCGAATGTTCAGACAAGGGCTTTTTTGCGAGAACGCCTAACGCAGAATGAATCGATAATTTTTGTTGCGCAAAATGATGGCCAACTTATTGGCTTCACCCAGTGTTATCCATCATTTTCAACTGTCTCAGTTTCAACCGTTTGGTTGTTGAATGATCTTTTTGTTGACCCAGCACATCGGGGCGCTGGAATTGCAAATAAATTAATGCAGTCTGCAGAAGAAGCAGCTAAAGCTGCTGGGGCATCCAGAATTTGGTTGCGCACTGCGCACACTAATGAGACAGCACAAAAATTGTACGAAAACCGAGGCTGGAAACTAGACGAAGTCTTTCGGCGCTATGACTTAATTTTCTAATTTGGGTAAACCAAATTAGTTAAATAATGCCAAGAGACTCAAGCTTGTTGCGTAAATCTGGGTTACTTGGCTCGGTCAAGTGAGTGCCATCTTCAAACACGATTACCGGAATCGATTGTGCACCACCGTTTATTTCGACAACTTTTTGAGCAGCCTCTGGAACTTCTTCTACGTTGATGTAGTTAAATTCCACGCCTAATTCATTTAGAAGTGCAGTAGAACGTCGGCAATCGCCGCACCATTCTGCGCCATACATTGTGATCATAAATTGAGTCTAACCAATAACAAAAGGCTCTAGGCAGGTGCCTAGAGCCTTTTGTTTGTGTATTTATAAGTTGTAGTACAACTCAAACTCAGCAGGATGCGGACGTAGTCGAACATAATCAACCTCAGCGGTTCTCTTATACGAGATCCAAGTGTCGATTAAGTCCTGAGTGAATACGCCACCTTCCATCAAGTAGTCGTGATCGGCTTCTAGCGCTGCTAGAACTTCTGGCAACGAACTTGGAACCTGTGGAATGTCAGCTGCTTCATCAGGTGGCAACTCGTAAAGATCCTTATCTACAGGCGCATGAGGTTCAATCTTGTTCTTGATGCCATCTAATCCCGCCATCAGTAATGCAGCAAAAGCTAGATATGGATTGCTAGATGGATCTGGACAACGAAATTCGATGCGCTTGGCTTTCGGGTTACTTCCAGTAATTGGAATTCGAATACAAGCTGATCTATTTCGTTGCGAGTAAACCAAGTTAACTGGTGCTTCGTAACCAGGTACTAAGCGATGGTAGGAGTTAACAGTTGGGTTTGTGAAAGCAAGTAGCGATGGGGCATGCTTCAAGATTCCACCGATGTACCAGCGGGCCGTGTCAGACAAACCGCCATATCCGCGTTCATCAAAGAACAGTGGCTTTCCGTTACTCCAAAGTGATTGATGTACGTGCATACCTGAGCCATTGTCACCAAAAATCGGCTTAGGCATAAAAGTAGCTGTTTTACCTTGAGCCCAGGCTTGATTTTTAACAACGTACTTAAACAACATCACTTCGTCTGCTGCTTTTAGCAAAGTGTTAAAGCGATAGTTAATTTCCATTTGACCTGGGCTACCAACTTCATGATGTGAACGCTCTACTAGTAGGCCCACTTCACCAAGTTTGGTGACAATTGAGTCGCGCAGATCAGCCATCTGATCTGTAGGAGAAACAGGGAAGTAGCCACCTTTAGTTGGAGTTTTATAGCCACGATTATCTGAACCATCTGCATTAAATTCACTGCCGGTATTCCAAGCACCTTCGATTGAATCGATGTGATAAAACGCTTCGTTTGAAGCTGTACTAAATCGCACTGAATCGAAAATGAAAAATTCTGCCTCAGGGGCAAAGAATGCAGTGTCCGCGATTCCAGTTGAGGCTAAGTAAGCCTGGGCTTTGGCAGCGACGTTGCGTGGGTCACGGCTATAAGGTTCGTCGGTAAACGGATCATGAACTGAAAAATTCATTACTAATGTTTTTGCTTCACGGAATGGATCGATAAAAGCTGTTGTTGGATCTGGAATTAATTTCATATCTGATTCATGAATTGACTGGAAGCCACGAATCGAAGAACCGTCGAACATCTGACCATCAGTAAATAGAGCCTCGTTGACTGATTCAACTGGCATGTTGAAATGTTGCTGCACACCAGGTAAGTCGCAAAATCTCACGTCAACAAATTTGACGTTGTTATCTTTTATGTATTTAAGGACATCTTGGGCGTTGTTAAGACCTAAGTTGGACATCCATCCTCCAGCTAATAGTTACGTAAGGTTCGTTTAATTTTTTGGTCGCGAACGACTAATCCAGACGCTAGTGCCGATTGGTTAAAAAGCCGTGTCTCACGTGTTTCAGGATTGTTACAGGCTTTCCCAGATGCCACTTTCATAGATTTCATTAGGCTTATTACTTATGGATCGCAAGGACATTGGCTCGTGGCTACTTGGCCCAAGGGCAGCACTTGAGCAACAGGGAATCAGTTTTGGTTATCCCGGACAGCGCCTTGGCATCCCAGAGCATGGGGTTGGTTCAGTAGCCACTTTTGGACGCCGAATCATGGCGATCACTTTGGATTGGTTATCCGCTTTGTTAATTGTGCGCGGATTTTTTCAGACTGCTGAATATGGAAGTACTGAATATTCGATAGCAGCGTTAATTGTTTTTGCCAGTCAAGTATTTCTATTGACTACCACCCTAGGGGCTAGTTTTGGCCAGCAGGTTGTCGGTATCGGCGTGCGCAAAGTCACCGGAGAAAAGCTCGGGATTATGGCTACTTTAATTCGCGCGGTCTTGCTGACGCTGGTCTTGCCCGCAGTTATTTGGGATCGTGATGGCCGAGGCCTTCATGATAAAGCTGTTAAATCAGTTGTAGTAAAAACCCGCTAATGCGGATTTTATAAACCAAGCTGATTAAGCACCTGCTGCAAAATACTGTTTGGATCTAAATTTAAATCAAGTAACCCTGAACTTTTGATGTAGGGGAATGCCACAAACGCAATTAAACCAATAACGATCGCAAGCTTGATCAACTTTTTGGCTAGCATAACTGCCACGACAATGGCAATAATCCACTGCGTTGGAGTCAGAGAACTTAAAAAATCAGTAATTTGTTGCATTATCGTCTCGGAATCTTTCTACCTTGCGGCATTGGACCTTTAGGAATTGGTAGAGCCACTTTTGGTAGTGCGTCTAATCGGCGACGTACATCTGTAACTTCTGCGGGGCGCAACGCTTTTGGCAATTTTTTAATCGTTTTTTGCAAATTCGAAATTGTTAAGTTACCTTCACCGACAATTAATTCGTGAATTGGCACATTTGGGACATAACGCATGTGAGCCTTTCGCTGCTCAGCAAGTAATGCCCCAGGGCGACTACCTTCACCAACCAAAATAATTCCTGGTCGACCTACAACTCGGTGCGCAATGTTTTGATATTTGTCTGCACCAATTCCTGCGCTCACAAACCAGGCCCCGCGCATTGCACTTACTACAGAACCGGCTGCGCCAAGTTGGCCTTCAATAGATTGGTCAGCTGCACGTTCTGCCCAGCGACCAAAAACTATTAAGGTCACAAGCAGTGCAATTGAAAAGCCAGTTAGTCCTAAGAAAATTGGTTGGTCGATTAAAAAGCCAACAAGCAATAACGCGGCAAAGACACCGACAAAAATCCCGAGTAACTTAAAAGACAAACCTGGGATTTCCGATTTAGCAAATGAATAAGTTTCTAGTATCTGGCGATACCAGCGTTTCTTTTTAGGGGCACTATTAGTTGCTGACATGCCTTTTACTTTAGACGGTGGTTATCTTTCTGGCATCGATGGCTTGCTGATAAAGGCGACCGGCTCGGTAAGAAGATCTAACTAATGGCCCACTCATAACGCCAGCAAAGCCAATTTCAGTTGCAAAATTGGCCAATTCAACAAATTCTTCTGGCTTTACCCAACGACTTACGGGGTGATGGCGTAATGATGGCCGTAAATACTGCGTGATGGTAACTAGGTCGCAGCCTGCTGCATGGAGATCACGAAGGGCTTGCTTAACCTCATCAATTTCTTCGCCCATTCCAAGGATCAAGTTAGATTTTGTTACCAACCCATAATCTCTAGCTTGGGTTATCACCGATAATGAGCGCTCATAGTTGAATGCCGGGCGAATTCGCTTGAAAATTCTTGGCACAGTTTCAATGTTGTGGGCAAATACTTCGGGTTTGGAATCAAAAACAATTTTTAACAAATCTGGTTTGTTATTGAAGTCAGGAGCCAACATTTCCACACCACAACCCGGAACTTTTTCGTGTATTGCCCGAATTGTTTCGGCGTAAAGCCAGGCACCGCCATCAGCTAAATCGTCGCGAGCAACACCAGTTACTGTTGCGTACTTTAATTGCATTGTGGCAACTGATTCAGCGACTCTTCTCGGCTCATCACGATCAAGGGGAAGTGGTTTGCCAGTATCGATCTGGCAGAAGTCACAACGACGGGTACATTGATCGCCGCCAATTAAGAAAGTTGCTTCGCGATCTTCCCAACATTCGTAAATATTTGGGCAACCAGCTTCTTGGCAGACTGTGTGCAAGCCACCAGATTTAACTAGGCCCATAATTTCGTTGTACTCAGGACCAGTTTTTAATTTTGTTTTAATCCATTCAGGCTTACGCTCGATCGGAACAGCAGCATTGCGAGCTTCAATCCGAAGTAACCGCGGACCTGTACCTTGGTCGGCAGTTATGAATGGATCAGACATAGTTCAATCTTAATCAAATTAACTTAGTTGGAATTAACTAGTTGGTTGTTGGAATCAACAAGTGGATCAAACACTTCATGCAAATACGCAGTGATAACTGGTAATACCTCTACGGGCGTCACTTCTCGACCCAACTCTTTGGTTAACGTGGTTACCGCAGCATCCGAAATGCCACACGGAACTATTCGGTCAAACCAGCTCAAATCGTTATTGCAGTTCAAGGCAAAGCCATGCATTGTGACACCCTGAGCAACTCGCACACCAATTGCCGCAATTTTGCGGTCTAATCCATTGTTGGTAAGCCAAACGCCACTACGTCCCTTTATTCGAGTCGTTGCCAACCCAAAATCAGCACAAGTTTTGATAATTACTTCTTCCAGACGTCGGACATGAGGAATTACGTCTAAGGCGGCAGGTAAGTGCACAATCGGATATCCGACCAATTGACCTGGACCGTGCCACGTTATTTTTCCGCCACGGTCAACATCTATAACGGGTGTGCCATCGATCGGTCGTTCGAAGATTTCAGTTCGCCGACCTGCTGTGTAAACAGGTTCGTGTTCTAGTAACAGGATCGTGTCTGGCTCAATCCGTGCAACGACCTTTTCATGTAGCTGTCGTTGGTGCGCCCACATCTGGTCGTACTTATGAAATACCTTGCCAAGTGTTGTGCTGTCGATAACCACTGGCATATTTAAAGCCTAATTGGGCATTGATTGGCCCGCACACCGGTCAAGGCTGCGTTGACTTTAAAGGTCAACTAGAATTTAAAGGTTAATCGCAATCCAATAAATAACTAAGGACTTCAAACCATGGCTAAACACGGCCGCCGTCAGAAAACCGAAAAAACTGCACGCAAACCTTTATGGTTTTCAATTCTTGCCATTGTTGCTTGGCTTGCGATCAGTGGAGTAACCGGTCCACTGTTTGGAAAATTGTCTAGCGTTCAAGAAAATGACAGCGCTGGATTCCTGCCCGGATCAGCCGAGTCAACAAAGGCTGGAGAAATTTCGGCCAAATTTGTTTCGGATGACACATCTTTATTGCCAGCGATTGTGATTTTCACTGGTGACATTAATCCAAATGCGATTGCAAACTTAACTACTTTTGTTGGTGCGCTGCCTAACGCAGAAGTCCCTGATAGTGGTGGTAAAACCGTTGGTGATTTCTTGGCAGACAGCACTCCGCTTTTTCCGATCCCATCGCAAGACAATAAGGCTGCAATAGTTTCGATACCGATTGATGATTCTGTTATTGCTGCGCCACTAGAAAACAATGAGCCAGCATTACCAGTTTTGATTGAAACAATTCGAGCCGAAGCTGACGCGGTAGATGGCTTTGAATCGCATGTGACAGGTATCGGTGGAATTCTGGCTGATCTTTTTGGAAGTTTCGGCGACATTGACACTTTGCTACTTTTAAAAACACTTGGTCTCGTTGCGGCAATCTTGATATTTGTTTACCGATCACCAGTACTTTGGATTATTCCGCTGTTTTGCGCGGTCTTGGCACTTTCAGTTGGCGGTGGTGTTGTTTATCTATTGGCCAGCAATGACTTAATTAAAGTCGATGGTCAATCACAAAGTATTTTGTCGGTGTTGGTGATTGGTGCGGCTACTGACTATGCCTTGCTGTTAATTGCTCGTTATCGCGAAGAGTTACACCATTTTGAAAGTCGTGCCACTGCAATGAAAGTAACTTTGCGTGGAGTATTTGAGCCAATCTTGGCCTCCGGTTTAACTGTTATTTCAGGTTTATTGGTCTTATCTTTGTCTGATTTGGCTCAGGTTCGTGGCCTTGGTCCAGTTTCAGCAATTGGTATCGTCGCAGCACAGCTCGTGATGCTTACTTTGCTTCCAGCGCTTTTGGTTTTATTTGGTCGCTGGATTTTCTGGCCAAGAATTCCAAACCACGACGATGTAGATGAGAAGTTAACTGGTATTTGGTCTCGAGTTGCAAATACCGTTGGTACACATCCGCGTCGTACCTGGGTATCAACTGCTATTTTGCTTTCAATTGCATTCGCATTCGTGACCCAATTGAATACTCGCGGTTTAGCGCAAACAGATTCATTTATTGGAAATCCAGATTCTGTCGTAGGTCTTGAAAAACTCTCTGAGCATTTCCCCGCTGGTCAAGGCGATCCAACTTTAGTTATCGTGCCTAAAGACGATGTGCAAAAAGTAACTGATGTGCTGCTTGGCACTGAAGGTGTATCAGCTGTGACACCTACTCTGACTGGCCCAGCAATTGTTGGTGCCCCAGCTCCAGAAGTTAAATATGTTGATGGATTTGCTCGACTAGAGGTAATTCTTGATAAAGCCGCGGACTCAGTTGAGGCACAGGATTACATTCCAACTATTAGGCAGGTTGCAAAAGAAGCAAGCCCGGATGCACTTGTCGGTGGCTCAACTGCCATCAACTATGACTTGCAGCAAGCAAACATGCGGGATCGTAATTTGATTATTCCGATAGCGCTGTTGGTAATTGGCGTGATCTTGGCACTCTTGTTGCGTAGTTTGTTTGCGCCACTAATTCTGATTGTCACAACCGTGCTTTCGTTCGGTGCCACGTTAGGTATTTCACATCTAGTGTTTACATACCTATTTGATTTTCCAGGCACCGATGGATCGTTCCCGCTATTTGCTTTCGTGTTCTTAGTGGCTCTCGGTATTGATTACAACATTTTCTTGATGACGCGAGTTCGAGAAGAAGCGATCAAACTGGGCACCCGCAAAGGTATTTTGAAGGGGCTAACCGTAACTGGTGGGGTAATTACATCTGCAGGTGTGGTTCTGGCAGCAACATTCGCTGTGCTTGGCACATTGCCTTTGGTCTTTATTGTTCAACTAGGCTTTGCCGTTGCGTTTGGTGTGTTACTAGACACCATAATCGTGCGCAGTTTGCTAGTACCTGCCCTAGCTCATGACATCGGTGCCAAGATTTGGTGGCCAAGTAAACTCGGGAAATCTGAAGGCCCACTAGAGCTTGCTGCTAAGAGTTAATCATTAGGGCGTCATGGTAAATCGCTATGTAGTTGCATCCAGCGGTGGGTTTAATCAAACAGATCGTTGGGGAGTCGTTACTCCAGGAAATATTTTTCTGCGAGCACTCGAACTTACGGGCAAATCTCGTCCAAGAGTTTTATTCGTTTTAACTGCAAGTGGTGACGATAAGAATTACTTGGCCACTATGTACCAAGCGGTATCGCAACTTTCAGTTGACGCTGAGCATTTGGCATTATTTACTCAGCCAAATGTGCCAGTCGAAGAGGCATTTGGTCGAGCTGACTTAGTCTGGGTTGGCGGTGGATCGGTTGCGAACTTACTTGCAGTTTGGCGTCTGCACGGTGTTGATCTTGCGACAAAAGATGCGTGGGAACGTGGTGTCGTTCTTGGCGGAGTAAGTGCTGGTTCAATTTGTTGGCATTTTGGTGGACCAACTGATTCATTTGGTCCAAAACTTGAGACTGTTACAAATGCACTTGGTTTCCTGCCCTGGGGCAATGGAGTCCATTACGACTCTGAAGCGCAGCGCCGGCCGCTTTTGCAGTCGTTAGTGCAAAATGAGACTTTGCCACTCTCATTTGCAACTGATGATCATGCTGGAATTATTTATCAAGGAATTGATCCAATTGAGGTCGTGATTGATAAGGCAGATCAAAATGCCAAAGCCTATAAAGTCGAAAAAATAAATGGCGAAGTCGTCGAAACTGTTCTACCAGTTGGAAAACTTAGCTAAAGACTGTCTGCAATTGCTGCCTCAGCGGCAATCCGTCCACTTCTAAATGCACCATTAATGGACGAAACATCTCGGAAGTCTCCAGCAAGATAAATTCCATCACCCAGTCTTGCTGGTTTACTCAAATTAAATGGTGGCAACATTGCGGGCAATGCATCAGGTATTGGATAAGTTGCCACGTGTTGCCACGTGGTTGTTGAAACTTTATAAAGCGTTGCCAAGTGTTGGCGCACAGCTGCCTCGGCAGCAGTAGTGTGATGCACACCAATAGCACTAGTCGATACTAAGACTCGATTTTCACTGGCATAACTTGGTGCTGCATTTGAAATCGCCACGGTATTTACAATTGGTTTATTTGGATCAACCTGGTGGGAGGCGTAGCGTTTACCATCAACTATTAAAGTTCCCGCACCTTCAGTTAATTCTTTAGCTGAACAGTCGGCTAAGTGGTACCAGGTAGTTACCGAATTACTCGGTGGAACTTTAAGGTTTGGCAATAACTTGGCAGCACTTCGAGCATTCGCTGCCAAGATAATGGCTCGACAAGAAATTGTTCCTTGCGATGTTTGAACAGATCCTGGCGAGATATTTGCCACAGTTGTATTTAGTTGAATTGAACCGATCGGCAACTGGGCGGCAAGTTGCTTTGGAATCTCAAACATGCCGTTGTCTGGTACTCCAGGGACGCCTTTAACAAAATTTTTCAACACCACATCAAAAAATCTCTTAGAAGTAGCCAATTCATCTTCTAAAAAAACGCCAGCTAAGAATGGCCTGAGCACTTTTTGTGTTAGGTCCTTGCCAAACTGGCGGGTTAAAAATTGATCTGTGCGTTGATCAAATTTGTCATCTTTTTGCTTAGTAAATGCATTTTTTATTGCATACTTCGCAAATTTTATTTTGCTAGAAATTGCACCAACAGGCGCCAACATTGAATCAACGGCCCACGTTGGTTCTTTTCGTGGATCACCCAATTTATATTGACGACCGTCAATTGAAACAATGATCCCAGCCGTTAACGATCTAAGGTTTAAGGAATTTAAATCTAAAATGTGAAACCCTTCTTCATAAGAGGGGTTGTAAAGCTGGAAACCTCGATCGAGAATTAGCCCATCGTGGTAGTCCGTTCGAACTCGACCACCAATTTCGTCCGAGGCCTCTACCACGCAAACGCTTTTTCCAGCGATCGATAATCTTCTGGCCGCAGCTAATCCAGCAAGTCCGGCACCGACAACGACTACATCAACTTTGGTGGGTAGCGAATTCATCAAATCCGATTTCGTTAAAGTGTTTTTATAGCACTTACGATATCAGGATCAGAAAATTTAAAGCCAGCCGACATTAACTTTTTTGGAATTACTCGGCAGCTTCCTAAAACCTCTTGCGAAAATTCACCAAGCACAACTTTTAATGCGATTGCCGGAACATTAAGGAGTGCTGGTCGCTTTAAAACTTGAGCCATCGCTTTAGTGACTTCACGATTTGTAACTGGATTTGGTGCGGTTAAATTAACCGGTCCGGAAATATTTTGGTTATCTATTAGGAATTTAATTGCATTGATTTCATCGCGAAGTGAAATGAACGACCAGTATTGCATGCCATTTCCAAGTTTTCCACCTAAGCCCAGTTTGAAAATTGGCAACAATCTTTGCCAGGCACCACCTTGACTACTAACGACAAGGCCAGTTCTTAAGTTGACTACACGAATTCCTGCAGTACTGGCAACAGCAGTAGCATCCTCCCAAGCTTTAACCACATCGGCTAGAAAACCTGAGCCCGGAGCCGAATCTTCATTAACTTCGCGGCTACCAGTGTCGCCATAAAAGCCAATTGCACTTGCGTTTATTAAAACTTTTGGCTTAATAGTTAGTGCGGCATTTGCCAAAGTTTTTGTTGATTGCACCCGCGAACTAAGAATTAATTTTTTGTATTTTTTTGTCCAGCGTTGATCACCAACTCCAGCACCAGCCAAATTTATTAATACTTCAACACCGGAAAGGCTTGCTAAATCGATTTGTTTATTGGCTGGGTCCCAGGTGACCTCAGATGTAGCAACGGACTTGCGCCTTACTAACCGAATAACCTCATGACCGTCTGCCCGTAAGGATTCAACAAGTGCAGTACCAATTAGTCCAGATGAACCAGCAATAGCAATCTTCATGTAACTAGTTTGCAGGTGAATTGAGTTTTGCGCGAACGCAATTACAGACCAAGGTCTGCTTCAAACGCGCCTTCTTCGAGTCGCGCCTTAACGGCTGACAAGAAGCGTGCCGCATCAGCACCATCAACAAGTCGGTGATCATAAGTCAGGGACAAATAAACCATCTGTCGCACTGCGATCACATCGGCGCCACTGGAGTCAGTTATCACCACCGGGCGCTTAACTACTGCACCTGTGCCAAGAATTGCCACCTGTGGCTGATTAATGATTGGGGTATCGAATAGTGCGCCGCGACTTCCAGTATTCGTGATGGTGAATGTGCCACCACTTAATTCATCTGGTGAAAGTTTGTTTGTGCGAGTGCGCTGAGCAAGTTCATCGATTTTGCGAGCTAAGCCAGCAATATTTAAGTCGCCAGCATCGCGAATGACCGGAACTAGTAATCCTCGTTCGGTATCTACAGCAATACCTAAGTGCTCGGCATCGTAATAAGTGACGGTGCCTTCTTCTTGATTAATCGAGGCATTAACGGTCGGGAATTGCTTTAACGATTCGCAGGCTGCTTTAGCAAAAAATGGTAGGAAAGAGAGTTTTACTCCTTCACGCTGTTCAAAAGCAGCTTTTGACTTATTTCGAAGTACAGAAATTTTTGTTACGTCGACTTCAACGACAGATGTTAATTGCGCTGAAACTTGAAGCGATTCAACCATCCGCTGGGCAATTACTGAACGTAGTCGGGTCATTTTTTCAGTTTTGCCGCGCACCTCGGCTGCTTGAGGACTGACAGCTGGAGCTGCGGTTGGAGTTACCGGAGCCACAAAAGGTTTACTTTCAACTGGACGATCGCTGGCAACTTGTACTGGGGCCATTGTTGGCGTAGTTGCCAAAATATCTTCGCGGCGAATACGCCCACCTACGCCGGTGCCCTTGACCTTCGAAAGATCCACTCCCATTTGCGCAGCGAGTTTGCGCACGATCGGTGTTGCATACGAACCTGAGTTATCGATGTTCGCAGTTGATGCTGGAGTAGTAGAGACAACCAGAGAAGTAGCGGCAGGTGCTACTGGAGCTGCGGGTGGAGTAACCGGAGCACTTTGGGTTACTGCGGGAGCTCCAGCGGAAGTGCTTATTAATCCAAGTTGGCCGCCAACTTTAGCCACACCATCTTCTGGAACTGTAATTTCGAATAGCACTCCAGAAACTGGAGAAGGTATTTCAGTATCTACTTTGTCAGTGGAAACTTCTAAAAGTGCTTCGTCCGCACTTACTGAGTCACCGATTGCCTTTAGCCATCGGGTAACTGTTCCTTCAGTCACACTTTCACCAAGAGCAGGTAATAAAACAGGAGTAGCAGCCGAAGATGTCGCCTGCGTTGCTTGTGCTGGAGCTTCTGGTGCTGGGGTATTTACTTGCGCAACTGGTTCTGGTTGGGTTTGGCTAACCTGAGCTGGAGTAGCAACTGGTGCAGGAGAACTTGAAGCAGCAGATCCACTTTCAGAAATAACACCAAGTGCGCCACCAACAGGAACCACTGCATCCTCGCCAGCAATGATTTCGGTTAGCACGCCACTTACCGGAGATGGTATCTCGGTATCTACTTTGTCTGTTGAAACTTCTAGAAGTGCTTCGTCAGCTGCCACAGTGTCGCCAACATTTTTTAGCCAACGAGTGACGGTACCCTCAGTTACGCTTTCACCCAGTTGTGGCATTGAAACAGTTGTGCTCACTGCTTAGCTCTCCTTATTAATCTGTCTTATTAATTTTAGTTAATTTTTAGGCGTGGGCGTGAAGTGGTTTTCCAGCAAGTGCTAAGAATGCCTCGCCAAGTGCTTCATTTTGGGTCGGGTGAGCATGGACCAAAGTTGCCACATCATCAGCTGTAGCTTCCCAGTTGTAAATTAACTGTGCCTCACCAACGAGTTCACCAACGCGAGAGCCGATCATATGTACACCTACAACCGGGCCATCTTTTTTGCGAATCAATTTGATGAAACCAGCGGTACCCAGAATTTGGCTCTTACCGTTGCCACCAAGGTTGTATTCATATGAATCAATCTCACCAAATTTTTCTTTAGCCTGGGTTTCGGTGTAACCAATGGAAGCAATTTCTGGTTCGCTGTAAGTGACTCTAGGTATGCCTGTTTCATCAATTGACTTTGGTGCAAGGCCGGCAATCTCTTCGGCCACAAAAATACCTTGCTGAAAACCGCGGTGAGCAAGCTGCAAACCTGGCACGATGTCACCAACGGCGAAGATTCCTGGCACATTGGTAGCTAAACGTTCATTTGCTAAGACAAAACCACGGTCCATGTTGATGCCTTGTTCTTCATATCCCAGTCCTTCGGTACGTGGACCACGTCCGACGGCAACGAGCAATAAATCTGCGCGAACGGTTTCGCCATTTTCCAAAGTCACGGTTACGCCTGAATCATCACTTGCTGCGCCCTGGAATCTAACTCCGGTTTTGAAGTTAATGCCACGCTTGCGGAATGCACGTTCCATAGTTTTTGAAATTGCTTCATCTTCGGCAGGCACTAAGCGTGGTAAGCCCTCGATAACAGTTACATCAACACCGAAAGACTTCCAGACTGATGCAAACTCAACACCAATCACCCCACCACCTAAAATGATGGCGCTATTTGGAACGTAATCCATTGTTAATGCCTGATCGCTGGTCATGATTCGACCAGCAATTTCTAGTCCAGGTAGCGACTTAGCATACGAACCAGTCGCTAAGACAATATTTTTTCCTTCGTAACGCTGGCCATTAACTTCGACCACATTTTTCGCAACTAGTTTTCCAAAACCTTCAACGTAAGTTATTTCTCGGCTTTTAACTAAACCTTGTAATCCTTTATATAGTCGGCCAATTACGCCATCTTTATAAGAATTGACTTTAGTCATATCAATTCCATTAAAAGTACTGTGTACTCCGTAGTTTTCGCCCTCGCGCGCAGTATCGGCAACTTCAGCTGCATGTAAAAGTGCTTTGGTTGGAATGCAACCACGATGCAAACAGGTGCCACCTAGTTTGTCTTGTTCGATAAGTACTACGGATAAACCAAGTTGAGAAGACCTGAGTGCACATGCGTATCCACCGCTACCGCCACCCAAAATAACTACGTCGTGCATTAATCCTCCGAAAACAGGTACCGGCTGAGTAATGCGTTTTAGTTGATCCGCCCATACTCAGTCGCCTCTATTGTTTCACTATTTGGAATCAGCACCGACACCGGATAAGCAATCTTGGGCAAAAGCGACTAGCGTGCGTACACCAAAGCCAACCCCACCCTTGTGGGTGTAGCCGTGGGCAGATTGCGAGTTGTATGCCGGCCCAGCGATGTCTAGGTGTGCCCAAGGCAAGCCATCTTCAACGAACTCTTTGAGGAACCATCCAGCAGATAACATGCCACCTTCGCGCTGTCCAATATTGGCTATGTCTGCAACCAGGGAATCTAGTGGTGCACGTAATTCTTCTGGAAGAGGCATTGGCCAAAATTCTTCACCAGCACGGTCAGCTGCAGCTTTAACTGCATCGCGCACTTCATCGTCACCCATAACACCAGCTGTGCGATGACCTAATGCAACTACAGCGGCACCAGTCAAAGTTGCAATGTCGAGAACAACATCTGGGTTATCTTCGGCTGCTCGCACTAAGGCATCGGCTAGAACTAATCGACCTTCAGCGTCAGTGTTTAAGACTTCGATTGTGCGACCACCGTAAGTTGTAATGACATCACCGGGGCGCTGGGCACCACCACCTGGCATATTTTCGGCACAAGCAGCATAGGCAGTTACGGCAATCGGCAAAGCTAAATCGTGGATCGCGCGGATGGTTGCAATCACCGCAGCTGCACCAGACATATCTGCTTTCATCTCGTGCATACTTGCTGGTGGCTTTAGTGAAATACCACCGGTATCAAAAGTAATTCCTTTACCAAGTAATGCAATGTGTTTTTTAGCACTCCGCGGTTTGTATTCCATTCGAATTAGTCGTGGTGGACGGCTAGAACCTTGGCCAACACCAAGAATGCCACCATAGCCACCTGTAGCAAGTTGTTTCTCGTCCAAAATCTGAACTTTTATTGTCGTCCCAGTCAAGTATTGCTTTGCAGCTTTTGCGACTTCAGCCGGTGGTAAATGTAATGGGGAAGTGTTAATTAAATCTCGAGCAAAGTGAACTGAGTGTGTTATTACTCGGGCTTGGTCAAGGGCGGTTCTAAATTCTTTGTCCTTTGCGTGCTCGGTGAAAAGGGAAATAGCACTAACCGGACTTTTTGCTTTATTCAATGTTGCATGTCGATGGTCAGTAAATGAGTAAGCACCTAGCGCAGCACCTTCAAAGATTGCTTTTGCTGCACCTGCATAGGTTGCCGGCAGGTACATAGCAACTCGCTTAAATCCAGCCAAACTTCTTGTTGCGTTACCTGCTGCACGTCGAAGCTGTTCTTCACTTATGCCATTTTTGGTCGAACCTAAACCAACTGCAACGATAACTTTTGATTTTGAAATTCCTGTCCCCGGAATTCTGATCAATTCGTCTTTGGCACCAGTAGCGCCAACAGTTTGGAGAGTATTTTTTAACTTAGTAGTGGCCGCTTTAGTAAGTCCATCAGAGAAAATTGAAAACTTATTATCTGTTGTGGTGGCCACAACGACTGCATCAAAAACAGCAGTTAGCGGATTTCCTGACTTAAGCGTTAAGCCGGCAACTTTTGGATCCAAAGTTGGCATGAGTTCTCACTCCTAAATTGGTTGCCTAATAAAGACTAATCACTACGTTACTAGTACGGTTAAGTCATGCCTGAAGTTGCCTTACATTCAAAACATTTATCCCTTGGTGCAAAAATGGGTCCATTCGGTGGTTGGGATATGCCAATCGAATACACCGCTGGCACTGTCGCCGAACATAATGCTGTGCGAAATGCAGTTGGTGTTTTTGACGTTTCTCACATGGGCAAAGTTCGCATCCTAGGTGAAGGTGCTTATGAATTTGCTAACTCTGTTTTTGCAAATGATTTAGATCGAATAACTCCAGGTCAAGCTCAATATTCGATGTACTGCAACGAAGCAGGCGGAATTATTGATGACTTGATCGTCTATTTAGTAAGCAAGACTGAAGTTCGGTTTATCCCAAACGCCGGCAATGCATCGACGGTCGTGGCTAACTTAGAAAAAATAGTTCCAGTGGGGATCACGATAGAAAATAACCATTTGAAGCAAGGCATCATCGCTGTTCAAGGTCCAAAATCTGCTGACGTGCTAGATGAATTGGGCTTACCAACGAATCATGACTACATGGCTTTTGTTGATGCTACCTGGCAAGGCTTTGAGTTAACTGTCTGTCGAACTGGTTACACCGGCGAACATGGCTATGAAATTGTAATTTCCAATGATGGACTTGCTCCGTTGTTTGATGCGCTACTTTCTGCCGGAGACAAGTTTGGAATTCTTCCTTGCGGATTAGGTGCCCGAGATACATTGCGTACTGAAATGGGATACCCATTACATGGACAAGATATTTCACCTGAAATTACTCCACTCGAAGCAAAAATCGGATGGGCTGTTGGTTGGAAGAAAGATAAATTTGCTGGTCGTGAAGCACTTGTTGCTCAGAAAGAATCTGGTGCACCAAGGACTTCTGTTGGATTAATTGCTAATGATCGTGGTATTCCACGTGGCCACATGGATGTAAAAAATGCAGCTGGCGAAGTAATTGGCCAGACCACAAGTGGAACTTTTTCGCCTACTTTGCAAAAAGGTATTGCACTGGCTTTAGTGAATCCCGGTGTTGCTGAAGGCGATGTGCTCACTGTAGATGTTCGTGGTCGAGCGCTTTCAGTAACAGTTACCAAGCCACCATTTGTCGACCCAAGCACTAAGTAAAAAACCTCAAAAGCTAAATAAAAAATGCCCTAGCAAAATTGCTAGGGCATTTTTTTAAATTACTTACTTGGCTGGCTTCACTACGGCGTCGTAAATGAAAACTGCCAGTAATGCGCCGACAATCGGTCCAACTGTCCAAACAATTGCATTGCCTAGATCGCCACCAACTAACGCAGGACCAAACCATCTTGCTGGGTTCAATGCAGCACCTGTTATTGGTCCAGCGAACATAATTCCACCTGTGATGGCTAAGCCAATTGGTAAGCCTGAGATTGTTGAGAACGAGCCTCTCTTATCGACGGCAACGCCCATGATCGTAATCATCAAAATAAAAGTAGCGATAGCTTCAACAAGAATTCCATCTGTGGTTGTTGCTGCAGCATTCAAACTAGGAACACCCGCGAGTGCACCAAAGGCATATTTGGCAACAGCAGCAGCAGCAAAACCGCCAAGTAGTTGAGCCACGATGTAAGCGAGTGCATCAACAGGTGCGATGCGACGAGTGGCAGCAAGTGCAGTTGTCACGGCTGGATTGAAATGTGCGCCAGATACATGTGCAAAAGCAGCGATTGCCACAAAAATAGCAATACCGTGTGCCAAAGCGATTCCGGTTAGTCCTGCATCATTTGTAATTGCTCCAATGCCAAAGAAGCAGAGGAAGAAAACGCCTAGAAATTCAGCAAGTAGCCGAGCTGGGGCATTCTGCATTGAGTAACTCCTAATTAACTTTGTCCTGCTGGGGTAGCAGGTATCAATTCACAATATCGTTTTTGAATAAACGCACACCTTTATTCACCTCGGCGTGGCGTATTAATTGGTGGCCAAATTAATTAAATTCTCAAATTTTCTTTACCGGAACTACGATGGGGCCGTTGGTGCTGGCAATAACTTCGACAGCAGCTCCGTAGTGTTTGCGAATTGTTTCAGAAGTTAAAACTTTTTCTGCGCTGCCTTGTTCAACAGTTTTTCCATCCGCTAACAACATAAGTTGATCAGGATAAAGTCCAGAAACAGTTAAGTCATGCATTGTTGAGATCACACCGATTTTTTTCTCGGTACGTAATCGATCGATCAGTTCAAGAACGTCTTGCTGATAACCAACATCCAGTGCAGTAGTTGGCTCATCCAATAGAACTATTGGGCTGGCTTGTGCTAGTGCCCTGGCAATTGCTACTCGTTGACGTTCTCCACCAGACAAGGTAGCCACATCGCGATCGACAAAATCATGCAATCCGATCTCGTCAATTACATAATTTGTGATCTCCATATCTTGGGCTGATTCAGCAGCCAACATATTCAGATGTGCAGTTCGGCCAAGCATTACATAATTAAAAACAGACATTCCTTGAGGCATAACTGGGTCTTGGGCTACATATGCAATCCAACAGGCCCTAGCTTTCTGATTTAAATTTCTTAAGTTCTTGTCATTGATAAACATTTCACCAGTTGATTCAACGATTCCAGCTAGTGCGCGCAACATACTTGATTTACCAGCCCCATTTGGACCAATAACACAAATCCAATCTCCAACTGAAATTGAAATTGAAAAATCATCTACAACGGTTTTGTTGGCTAACTTAACGTGCAGCCCAGTAACTTTTAATGTGGTCATGTTATCGAGCCATGTTTACTTGAGCCAAGAATAAACAAGAAAAATGGTGCCCCAATTAAAGCAGTTATAACGCCAATAGATATTTCTTGTGGCGCAAGTGCAGTTCTAGCGACAACATCAGCAAGAACTAAAAAGACGCCACCATAAATGGTTGCTAGTGGCATTAAATTTCGATAACTATGTCCAACAATTAACCGCAGAATGTGCGGCACAATAATGCCGACAAAACCTATCAATCCGGTAACCGAAACTGCAGCGGCTGTTCCTAATGAAGCAGCAACAATAATTGCAGCTCTGGCCCGACCCACTGACAAACCCATTGTGTGCGCTTCTTCGTCACCAACTGAAAAGACATCTAAGATTCGGCGGCATAAAAATAAAACAGTCACGCAGATCAAAATGTATGGCGTAACTAAAACCACGTCACCCCAACCTGCTGTTGATAAACGACCTAAAACCCAGGAATAAACTTCACGAATCTTGTCAGTATTACGCTGCTGCAACAAAGTTTGAATTGCAGTCAACATACTTGCCACAGCAACGCCAGCCAGCACTAAGGAAGTTGAAGATCTACCGACAATTGCTGAGCGACCTAGTAAATAGGTGAGCATCACAGCACCCATTGCTCCAATAAATGCAGCAAGAGGTAGTTCCCATTTAGTTGTTTGATCTTGCGTGAAAATGACAATGGTTGCCCCAAGACCAGCTCCTGCTGAGACACCAAGTAAATAAGGATCGGCTAGTGGGTTTCTAAACGAACCTTGGTAAGCACATCCAGCGCTTGCCAACATGGCACCTACAAGTAAAGCAAGTAGCACTCGAGGAAGACGCAAATCCCAAATGATTGTTGCTTGGGTTTGTGAAAGCGGACTTTCAATCAATCCATTTGTTAAGCGCGAGAGAATTTCTTGCAGGGCAGCAGTTGCTGGAATTGATACTGCACCAACACCCAAACCAATAAACAAAGCAAGCACAACTGCGAACATCGCAATTAACCAAGTGATACTTGGTAATTTTTTAATGGTCGCAGTTGTGCTCATGGCTTTATTTTTTTAACTACGAGGTAGCTAATTTGTTAATCGCCTCAACAATTGCGGCGAGTAACTCAGTTGTCCGTGGGCCCCAGCGGCTAGCAATGTCGTCATCTAGTTCAACGACTGCACCAGATTGAACTGCAGTTAAGGCATCGAACCCTGCTCGCGAAGCTAGTTCTGCTTGGGTGACTGCACAGCATTTTGTGTCTGCTAGGAAAATCAAATCTGGATCTGCTTGCACGATATATTCAGCTGACAATTGTGGGTAACCACTTTCAGCATCTGGTGCTGCATCAGCAATGTTTTCTAAACCAGCTAGTGCGTACAACTGACCAATAAAAGTAGCTGAAGTTACCGTGTAGAAAGTTGGATCTAGCTCGTGATAGTAAGTCAATGGCTGAGCTAATGGTTTAATCGAAGCCAATGCTGTTGAAACATCATCTTTCATCTTGGTTACCAAATCACTCGCACCTTGCACTTGACCTGTAGCTAAACCAAGTTCAGTGATTTGAGCATAAGTTCCGTCGAGATCTGCAACAGCATTTTGTAGTAGCACTGGAATGCTCGCAGCCTGTAGTGATGCAATTAGATTGTCTGCGTCGTAGCTAACGACAACTAAGTCTGGCTGCTTTGCAACAATCGCTTCAACATTTGGTGTGAAGCCAGATAGGTCAGAAATTGGTGCTTCTGCTGGGTAGGTTGACTGATCATCAACAGCGATGACTTGCTGCCCAGCCCCGATAGCAAACAAAATTTCAGTTGCAGTCGGTGAGAGCGAAATGATGGCATCAGGTTGCTCAGCGATGACTACATCAGTTCCGTTGTTGTTGATAGTTACCGGAAAATTCGCTGCCATCGGACTTGCTGATGTGGATGCTTCCGTTTGAGTTGAACCGCCACACGCAGCAAGTAAAAAGATACTTAGTGCAACGGCCACTGTTTTGGTTAAATTTTTTAACCGATTAGACATTTTGTCTCCTAATGTGGCCGAAGAAAAACTCGGCGAACACCAAAGGAGTGCATCGACGAACTCTTCCTCGAGAGTTTTTAACGAATGCAGTAACAGGCGACCTGGCTCATGGTTTCCAAAAATTTTGGTACCAAATTACAGTTGCGGGACAGCGCCGGGATTTCACCGGACTTCGCTGGTAATGCAGTTATGCAAACGTAGCACAGCAGCTAATTAAAAATTGATAAGGGTAGAAGATTTACCAAATTGGACGATCTTCAGGCGAAACAGTCAGTCGAGGGTCGGTAGCGATAACACCAGCAAGTGCCCGATCTATCGCTGACAAGACATCTGTCGATAACTTAACTCCACTTGCTTTGGCAGCTTCGGTGATTTGTTCTGGTTTAGATGCTCCAACAATGGCACTGGCCACGTTTTTGTTCTGAAGGACCCAAGCAACTGCCAGCTGCGCCATGGTCAGATCAAGTTCTTTAGCAATAGGTATCAAGTTTTGTACGGCAGTCAAAATGTCATCTTTTAAGAATCTGTCGGTAACAGAACCACCTTCACTAGAAGTCGCTCGACTATCAGCTGGTGGTGGTTGACCAGGTAAATATTTGCCAGTTAGTACACCTTGCGCAATAGGTGACCAAACTATGTGACTGATTCCATTTTCCCGGCACAGTGGATCGACTTCAGATTCAATTACCCGCCACAACATTGAATATTGTGGCTGGCTGGAAATGAATTTAGTTAACCCAAGTTCTTTAGCAATTTTTATTGCCTGCGTAATTTGGCTGGCATTCCATTCTGAGAAACCGATGTAAAGTACTTTTCCTTGCCGGACTAAATCATCAAACGCAATAAGCGTTTCTTCAAGTGGAGTAGTTACATCGAATCTGTGCGCTTGATAAAGGTCTATGTAGTCGGTGCCAAGTCGTTTTAGTGATGCGTTACAAGACTCCATGATGTGTTTGCGAGATAAGCCACAATCGTTATGGCCCCGAGGTCCTGTGGGCCAGTAAACCTTAGTGAAAATTTCAAGTGACTCTCGTCGCTGACCTTTTAAGGCTCGGCCCAGAACTTCTTCGGCGGCCGTATTTGCATAAACATCTGCAGTATCGAAAGTTGAAATCCCGGCATCAAGTGCTGCCTGAACACAAGCAATTGCCGTATCTTCAGCTACTTGTGAAGCATGAGTTATCCAGTTGCCGTATGAAATTTCTGAAACTAGTAGTCCACTATTTCCTAAGTAACGAAATTCCATTTTTTCTCCTAGTTACTTATTTTTCTGCGCGATGGGTTTACCACCGGGACGAACGCGGGGCGGTGGAATTCGAAATTTTCTTATTTGCAATGCCCGCAGCACACCGTATGAAACTGCACCTCTGCGATCTGCCTTTTCTGGAAATTCTTTACGCAAGGTTCGCGCTAGTAATAAGCCGACAATGGTGGTGTCAATTAAGACAAGTAGTAGGACCGCAGTCCAAGCAAAAACTACAACTGCCTGAAGTTGAGCGTTATTAATCAGACCCAGAGCTAGAACTAAAAATGCTACGACAACAAAAACTTCGCCAACTGTGCGTCGCGAATCGATGTAATCGCGAACTCGGGCTTTCACTGGCCCAGCATCACGTCGCGGGAAGTATCTTGGGTCACCAGCAGCTAAACCAGCTCGAGCCTGTGCACGCATTTCTCTTGCGCGTTCACGAGCAGCACGCTTAGCTTCCTTTGTTCCGCGCTTCGCACTAAAACCTTGTTTTCGCTGCGCTTCAACTTCCTTGCGCTTTGGAGTCGGACGGCCCTTACCGGAACTAGATTTGTCACTGGTACTCATAGTGATTAATGCTAACCTGCCCCACATGAGGATTTTGGTCAGCCCAGATTGCTTCACTGGAACTTTGACTTCAGCGCAGGCAGCAACATCGATTGCTCAGGGATGGCATGAAATTTACCCCGAAGATCAAGTCGACATCGCGCCTCTATCTGATGGCGGACCAGGGTTCGTATCAGCCATAGCAACTGCGCTGGGCGCAACGGAAGTTCCACTCGTAGTAACCGGACCGCTCGGCGAGAAAGTTTTAGCCCAGTATGCATTACTTGAAAATCAGGCTTGGATCGAATCTGCTCAAGCTTGTGGCTTGCATTTAATTCCAAAAGCTCAACGAGATCCGCAATTCACCACCACATACGGAGTCGGTGAATTAATCATGGCAGCTATCGAATCTGGCGCCACTGAAATAACAATTGGTCTTGGCGGTAGCGGCACCAATGATGGTGGCGCTGGGATGTTGGCTGCACTCGGCGCGATTGCCGATGCACCTTTAGCAACGGGTGGAGCCGCACTTTCTACGGTGACAACAATCGATTTAACCAAAGCACTCTCAGCAGTGGCTGGTGTTAAATTGATCTGCGCAAGCGATGTTGATAATCCATTACTTGGCCTTCGTGGAGCCACCAATGTTTTTGGCAAACAAAAAGGTGCAACCGAAGAAAGCATTATGCGGCTTGAAGGTGCTTTAGAAAATTTTGCACAAGTTTGTGGAGTAAGAAGTGATGGTAAAAATCCAGCAGTTGCTTTAGGTGCTGGCGCGGCTGGCGGGCTGGGCTACGGCCTATTACTAATCGGTGCCCAAAGAGTTGCTGGCATTGAAACAGTTATGCAGATCGTTTCACTCGACGAAAAAATCTCAATTGCTGACTTGATAATTACGGGCGAGGGCTGCCTGGATGATCAAAGTCTCCAAGGCAAAGTCGCAATCGGAGTTGCCGCTCACTGTGTTACAGCAAGTAAGCCATGTGTGGTTATTGCTGGTGAAGTTAGATTAGGTAAGCGCGAGTACCTTTCAGCTGGTATCGATGCTGCTTATTCAATGTCAGAGATCGCCGGCAAAGAGCATTCAATGGGGAATGCTGCGCAAGTAATCAGGGAAGTAGCCAGTCGGGTAGCCAAAACTTGGGGTCGCCGAGAATAAGTTGTGATCGGGCTAAATCAAGTTAAAATCAAGGGAATACTTGTTGAACCATTCGGGTTGCAATAAGTAACAAATTTTCCGAGCAGGAGTGTCATGACAACGGAAGCAACCCAGAGTTCGTCAGTAGTCCTTACTGATGTCGCAGCGAACAAAGTTCGCGCATTACTTGACCAAGAAGGTCGCGACGACTTAAATCTTCGAATTGCAGTACAACCGGGTGGTTGCTCTGGACTTCGTTATCAACTTTTCTTTGATGACCGCAATCTAGATGGTGATGTGCGCCAAGAAATTAGCGGAGTTGGCGTTGTTGTCGATCGAATGAGCGTTCCGTACCTTGGTGGTGCCGTGATCGATTTTGTTGACACAATCGAAAAACAAGGCTTTACCATCGATAATCCAAATGCCACTGGTTCATGTGCCTGTGGCGATTCTTTCCACTAAATCGAATTAGAAAAAATCCCGTAGTCGCCTGCCGACTGCGGGATTCTTTCGTTAGAGTCGTTACTTGTGCGAGTAGGTATCACAGGTTCAGTAGCTACTGACCACTTGATGACATTTCCGGGTAAATTCAATGACTCGCTGATGGCTGATCAGCTACATAATGTTTCGCTATCTTTTTTAGTTGATGACTTACAAATTCGCCGAGGCGGAGTAGCAGCGAACATTTGTTTTGGCATGGGCACATTAGGCCAGCAACCTTATTTAATTGCTGCAGTTGGCCATGATTTTGATGGTTACCGTGACTGGCTTCAAAATGTTGGTGTTAAGTGCGAGCATGTCCATACTTCAAAAACAGCTCATACTGCTCGTTTTATGTGCACTACAGATCAAGAGCAAAATCAGATTGCTTCGTTTTATCCAGGTGCAATGTCTGAATCAAATCAAATTGATATTGAGAGTATTTCTAACAAAGTTGGCGGTCTGGACCTGGTCTTAATTGGCGCTGATGATCCGTCGGCAATGATCAAACACGTTAAAGCATGTAAAGCAGCCGGTATTTCTTTTATCAGTGATCCGTCACAGCAACTTCCACGATTAAGCGGACAAGACACCGTTGAGATTGTTGATGGAGCTAATTATCTTTTCAACAATGAGTACGAATCTAAGTTGATTCAAGAGCGAACTGGCTGGAATGAAAGTCAAGTACTTGATCATGTTGGAATCAGAGTTACGACTCTTGGCAAAAACGGCGTGCATATCCAATCTAAAGATGGAATTGATCTGAGAGTTACGGTTGCCCAAGAAAAGCAAATTAAAGATCCAACAGGTGTTGGCGACGCTTTTCGAGCTGGGTTTATTACTGGCTTGAGTTGGGGGCTAGGACTTGAACGGTGTGCGCAAGTTGGCGCGTTACTCGCTACCTACGTGATCGAGACTGTGGGCACACAAGAGTTTCATTTAGAAAAAACAGTTTTTATCGAACGACTTGCCGCAGCTTATGGATCAGCGGCGGCAGATGAAGTGAAGACTCACTTATTGGCATGAAAACTGGAAACTTTGACTTTCCAGATCTGGCAACAGTGCCAGAAGATGTCGAGTTAGTTGCCGTTGGTCAAACGGATATAACTGGTGAACCAATTTACTTAACTCCAGGTGGTAACTGGCCAAAACTAATTGCTGATGGCAGCACTTGGAATTCTGAGGTTTTGATTTGGGCATATAAAAATGGTTATTTTCCAATGCCCTTAGATGCAAAAGAAAGCCCTTTAGTAATTAGCTGGTGGTCACCAAATCCGCGAGGCGTTTTAGATCCAGCAAAAATCAAAATTTCGAATTCGCTAAAAAAATCAATCAAGAAATTCAGCTTTACTGTGAATCAAGATTTCGAGTTTGTCATTCGCAATTGTGGATCACCTACGCGGCCTTCAGGGTGGATTACCGAACAGGTCATTGTGGCCTACCTGGAATTACACAACTTGGGATTTGCTCACTCAATTGAAGTTCGAAATTTAAGGGGCCAAATAGTCGGTGGCTTATACGGGGTAGAAGTTGGCGGACTTTTTGCCGGTGAATCCATGTTTCATAATGTGACTGACGCCTCTAAAGCTGCGTTAGTTTTTCTAGCCCAGCAACTAAACGATGGGGACGGTCGGCTAATTGATTGCCAATGGCAAACTGACCACCTAGCCACTCTTGGTGTAAAGGAAATAAGTCGGACTTCCTATGTGGCGCAACTAACAAAATTGCTTCAAATCGAGCCCAGATTTTCGAGGTATTCGCAGTCCTGACAGTCGCCCTAGGTACCCTGGCAAACGCATAGTTTAAATGGGTTTGCGCTAGTCTGAAGAGGTAAAGTCCAATATTTCAGAGGGTTTTGACCAAGTGAAGAAACAGGTAGATAGCAAAGTGCAACGTAAACGTCTCGGTTTTGGTTTATCGGTGTTAATCAGTTCACTACTTCTTTCTAGTTGCGCGAGTGACACTGAAATGGGTCGCTTAGGTATGCCAGAACCTGCTACCGAAGAAGCACCTCGAATTTTATCTTTATGGCAAGGTTCATGGATTGCCGCGATACTCGTTGGCTTACTTGTTTGGGGCTTACTGATTTGGGCAATTATTTTTTATCGCCGCAAAAAAGGCGATGGCTTGCCAGAGCAAACTAAGTACCACATTCCGTTAGAAATTATGTACACGGTTATCCCGTTAATTATGATTTTGGCACTTTTCTGGTTCACTGCTCGCGATCAAAAAATATTGACTGAAAATCCAGGCGATCAAAAACACAGCGTAAATGTTGTTGGCTGGCGCTGGTCTTGGGCTTTCAATTATTTAGAAGCTGGCGCCTACGATGTCGGTACTCCAGGAGAGCGTCCAGTACTTTGGTTACCAGTTGATGAAAAAGTTAAGTTTTCTTTAACTTCGCCAGATGTTATTCACTCATTCTGGATTCCAGCATTCTTAACCAAGATGGATTTAATTCCAGGACGAACTAATGAATTCACTGTTACTCCAAACAAACTCGGAGTCTTTCCAGGTAAGTGTGCTGAATTATGTGGCGTCGATCATGCCCGAATGATTTTCGACGTGAAAGTTGTAACGCGCGCTGAATTTGATGCGCACATCGCGGAATTAAAAGCAAAAGGCCAGTCCGGAATACTCGATACTGGCCGAGCTGTTGATGCAGGAGTAGGAGAGTAATTATGGCCCTTCTCGATAAACCAGTTACAGCAACTGGTCCGAGTCGACCAAGTACTAAAGGTCGCACAGTTATTAAGTGGATTACCTCTACTGATCACAAGGTGATCGGTAATTTGTACATGATTACCTCGTTTATTTTCTTTGTGCTAGCTGGAGCGATGGCGCTCGGTATTCGTGCTGAGTTAGCTTCACCAGGTTTACAGTTCTTCAGTAACGAGCAGTACAACCAATTGTTCACAATGCACGGCACCCTGATGCTCTTCTTATTCGCAACTGCGTTATTTGCTGGTTTTGCAAACGCAATCATGCCGCTGCAAATCGGATCACCAGACGTATCCTTCCCGCGGTTAAACATGATCAGCTACTGGCTGTACTTCTTCGGCGGCATGATCGTAATGTTGGGCTTTTTGACCCCAGGCGGCGCAGCAGGTTTTGGTTGGTTTGCATATGCACCGTTATCAAACGTAGTTAACTCACCGAACATTGGTTCTGATCTTTGGATTATGGGTCTGACTATGTCTGGCATGGCTTCGATTTTGGGTGCAGTGAACTTCATCACGACAATTTTCACAATGCGCGCACCAGGTATGACCATGTTCCGTATGCCGCTATTTACTTGGAACGTTTTAGTTACAAGTATTTTGGTTTTGATGGCGTTCCCAGTTCTAGCTGCTGCGATGTTGATGCTTGAAAGTGATCGTAAATTTGGTACACAAGTATTCGCCGCAGAAAACGGTGGCGCAATACTTTGGCAACATTTGTTCTGGTTCTTTGGTCACCCTGAGGTTTACATTCTGGCGCTACCGTTCTTTGGTATAGCGTCAGAAATTTTGCCAGTTTTTAGCCGCAAACCGATTTTTGGTTATAAAGGCTTGGTCTACGCAACAATTGCGATTGCTGCGCTGTCTGTTTCAGTTTGGGCACACCACATGTATGTAACTGGAGCCGTGAGTTTGCCATTCTTTTCATTCATGACGATGCTGATTGCGGTGCCGACCGGCGTTAAATTCTTTAACTGGATTGGCACAATGTGGCGAGGCTCAGTCACATTTGAATCACCGATGCTTTGGATCATCGGCTTCCTAGCCACATTCTTATTCGGTGGCTTAACCGGTATTTTGTTGGCCGCACCTCCGATTGACTTCCACGTCAGTGACACCTACTTCGTAGTAGCGCACTTCCACTACGTGCTATTTGGCACCGTGGTGTTTGCGATGTTCGCTGGCTTCTATTTCTGGTGGCCAAAATTTACTGGCCGCATGATGGACGAGAAGTTAGCTAAGTTGCACTTCTGGCTTGTTTTCTTTGGCTTCCATTTAACATTCCTAGTTCAACACTGGTTGGGTGCCGAAGGCATGCCTCGTCGCTACTCAGATTATTTAGCCAGCGATGGCTTCACCACGTTAAACATCGTTTCAACTATTGGTTCGATCGTTTTGGGTGCTTCAACATTCGTATTTTTCTGGAATGTTTACATCACCTACAAACGAGCACCGATGGTCAACCAAGACGATCCATGGGGCTGGGGTGCATCACTTGAGTGGGCAACTTCGTCACCACCGCCACGTCACAACTTCACTTCAATCCCACCGATTCGAAGTGAACGTCCAGCATTTGATTTACACCATGTTGAGCACACGGACTTAAGTCCAGAAGCACGTCAGGAAATTGCTGACTTTATTGCTGGGAAAGGTCGTTAAACCATGAAGTTTGGTGGAAAACTTTTTATTGCGTTCACAATTTTTTACGCAATTGTCACAGTTGTTTACTGGTACATGACCCAGGAAGTTATCGGCACAACAGTATTAGCGTTAACTGGCGGCTTATCGTTCTTAATCGGTTTTTATACGTTGTTCACTTCTAATCGAGTTGGAACATTGCCCGAGGATGTTGAATATGCTCGGATTTCAGATATCGATTCTGATTACGGCTTTTTCTCACCGCATTCCTGGACTCCACTGGCCATTGGTTTTGCAACGTTTATTTTCGTACTTGGATTCGTATTCGCTCGTTGGTTAATGGTTCTTGGCACCATGGCGATAATTGCCGCAGTCGCTGCATTGCTTTTCGAGTACTACCGCGGTGAATTCGTTAAGTAATTTTTCTTATGGCCGGTGATAAAAGAGTTCGGCTAGCATTTGCAAACCTGGCTGGGCAAGGTGCCGGAACTGTCTCAAAAGTTCTCAAACGTGGCCGAGGTGAAACAATTAAGGGCCGAGTCATCTTGGCCATTGATAAAGACGCGATCAAGAAATTAGCTGCCAGGCGCGACATAGTAATTGTCAGTGGCACCAATGGTAAAACAACGACGACTGCTAACTTAGCCAGAATTTTAGAAGTTGGTACTGGAGAAAAAGTTAATACCAGTGAAACCGGTGCAAATATGGCAGCCGGCATCGCTGCCGCTTTGGCGCAAAAGCCTAAACATCGCTTTGTAGTACTTGAGTGCGACGAACTTTATCTACCAACAATGTATGAATTACTTGCACCAAAAGTGATTGTGCTTTTGAATCTTTCGCGCGATCAGTTACATCGAACGGGCGAAGTTCGTAAAGTGGCAAATTTATGGCATAACACTTTTACCAAAGACGATGTGACCATAATTATTGATCGGGATGATCCGTTTTTAGAGTACGCGGCTGCAAATGCTGGTCACGTTATTCGAGTTACTTTTGGGGGACGACGACATCCGGATGCCGCCACCTGTCCAAATTGTGCAAAAATACTCGACTGGTCCCTTGGCGACTATAGATGTAGTTGTGGCCTAGGAAGTGCTTTAGCTCAAGTGCGAGCAAACAAAAGTTTTTCTGGGCCAGCAAGAAATGCCCTACTTGCCGTAGAAGCTGCTCGGTTGATGGGCGCAACCGTGCCAATTGAACTTCAAGAAGAGTTAACTACTAATCCGCCAGATCGCGTTGATGTATTTACCGTTGCGCAAAGACATGTTCCGACTAGGTTGGCAAAGAATCCCGAAAGCTGGCGCGAAAGTTTAGCCTCGTTAACTTGCTCCAACATTATTTTGTCACTCAATGCCCGGGGTATTGATGGCCGAGATACTTCATGGCTTTGGGACATAGATTTTTCTGCCCTCCAGGATCGGAAAGTTGTTTGTATTGGCGAACGTAAATTAGATATTGCCTATCGACTTAAAGTTCAAGGTATAGATGTACAGATTGCAGATAGTTTTGCCATGGCTGTTCAAGCGCTGCCGCAAGGAACAATAGAAGCAATAGCTAGTTACACGGCATTTGCTGACTTAACTGCTGCGCAAAAAGGTATTCATACCAAGGGAGTCGGTCGGTGACTTTAACTATCGTTCGGCTCTATCACGACTTGCTTGGCACATACGGCGATCAAGGTAATGCTGAAGTTTTAATTCATCGTGCCAAGGCGCGCCAAATAGACACTGAATTAATTGAAGTTACTCCTGGCATGGCTATTCCACAAAGTGGCAACATTTATTTACTCGGCGGTGGCGAAGATGGCCCGCAAACAGTAAGTCTTGAGCTCATGGCAAAAGATGGCGGATTAACAGCAGCAGTTAATAACGGTGCAACGGTATTCGCGGTATGTGCAGGTTTCCAGGTAATTGGCACATCGCTTCCTGGGCCTGATGGATTAATTATCGATGGACTTGGTTTAGTGGATGCCCACACCTCAGTGAATGCTGCGCCTAGAAGCGTAGGCGAGTTAGTTGTTGAGCCAACTAAAAATGACTTGCCAATCTTGACTGGTTTTGAAAACCATCAAGGACTGACCAATTTAGGTGAGGGGGTAGTCCCACTTGGCAAAGTAATCAGCGGAATAGGTAATGGCTTTGATCGCACCGAAGGTGTTTGGCACGGGAACGTGATCGGCACCTACATGCACGGACCGGCACTAGCCCGAAATCCACAACTCGCTGATGCAATTTTGGAATCGGCTACGGGCTTAAAACTAGAAAAATTCGACGATGATTTTGCAAATGCGTTAGCTGCCGAACGCAGAAGTGCACTTTTAAAGAACGGTTAGTTTTTTCTTAAAGTCCAGAAACTGTAAGTCACAATTGCGAGTGCGATCGAATTAATCTTCTCAGGGTTACTTGGCGATAGTAAGTTGAGCCAAAAACCGATAAATCCAAGTCCGATAAAAATGTTTATTAGCCACTTTGATTTGAGTTCTTGCCCATTTAAAAGACGATGAAAAATTTTAAACTGAAATAGCAGCCAAAAAGTTTGGAATAAATAGACCACCCGAATCGCAGTTGGAAAACTTTCAAATTGCCCGCCTGCTGCAAGGGGTAGCGCAATTTCAAGATTTGCAACCACGGCTAAATTCAGCAGGATTCCCCAACTTAGGGCAAAGTAAGTAGATATCTTTAAGCCTTTAGTCATGGCCTCAATTATATGTTGGGATAAATAAAAAGCCCCAGTTTTTAAACTGGGGCTTTTTAGAAATTGGCTAGTGCGAGAGCTCTTTAACTTGACCTTGAGCTTGCGCTAATTCATGTTCTGCATGGTGCGCTGCAGCTTCTAGTTCAGCAGCAGTTGGCCGTGCAATATTCTCGTCGTAGTACCACTTAGAGATACGTGCTTGTAGACGTGCTTTGCGACCTTTTGGATTGCGAACACCATTTGCATCAACCGCTGCATCTAGTTGCAGTGGCTTGTAATCCTGCTTAGCAAGAAGTACCGCTTTTTCTGCATCTGATACTGGCTTGTGAATTTCAATAAACTCACCATGTGGCAAACGAAGGATTTGACCTGTTTCGTAACCATGGAGAAGCTTCTCGCGATCCCGACGTTGTAACCCAAGGCAAATTCGCTTGGTTACTTTGAACGCAATAACTGGAACTACGAAGATACCAATTCGGAATGTCCAAGTAATTGCGTTAATCGATAAATCGAATGCGGTAGCAATTACGTCATTTCCGCCTGAAATCCAGAGCATCAAGTAGAAACTAATTGCCATCACGCCAAGACCGGTACGCGTTGGTGCATTACGTGGACGATCTAGTAAGTGGTGTTCACGCTTATCGCCAGTGGCCCAAGCTTCGATCCATGGATATAGACCAAGGGCAGTGAACATAATTCCTGGAATCACAAGAGCCGGCACGATTAAGTTCCAACTAAATGTGTAGCCCAGAATGTTTGTTTCCCAGTTAGGCATAATTCGAACTGCACCGTCCAGCCAACCGATGTACCAGTCTGGCTGAGAACCTGCAGTTACTTGCGAAGGTGTGTATGGCCCGTATAGCCATACTGGGTTAATCGTGACCAGTGCTGAAATTAAGGTAATCACACCAAACACGATGAAGAAGAAGCCACCAGCTTTAGCAATGTAGATCGGATACAAGCGGTAACCAACTACGTTACTTTCGGTACGACCTTGTCCGGGGAATTGGGTGTGCTTTTGGTAGAACACCATGATTAAGTGAACGGTCACCAATGCCAACAAAATACCTGGCACGATCAAAATATGAATTGCATATAACCTGGCAACCCAGTCAGTTCCCGGAAATTCGCCACCGAAAATAAACATGGCTAAGTAAGAACCAACAAGTGGTACTGCCTGAATAATACCTTCAGCAATTCGTAAACCAGTTCCAGAAAGTAAGTCATCTGGAAGTGAGTAACCTGCGAAACCTTCCAAGATTCCAAGAACTAAAAGGAAAGTTCCAATCACCCAGTTAATTTCGCGTGGCTTACGGAATGCACCAGTAAAGAAAATGCGCATTACGTGCACTGACATAGCTGCAATGAAAAACAGTGCAGCCCAGTGGTGGATCTGACGCATCAATAAGCCGCCACGAACATCGAATGAAATTTCAAGAGTCGAAGCGAACGCTTCAGACATCTTTACACCTTTTAATGGAACGTATGAACCGTTGTAAACAACTTCGATCATGGACGGCTTAAACCAAAGAGTTAAGTAAGTTCCCGAAAGAAGCAGAATGATAAAACTATAAAGTGCAATTTCACCGAGCATAAATGACCAGTGATCAGGGAAAACTTTATTAAGGATGCGCTTGGTGAAGTTAGCCGAAGCTAAACGGTCATCAACGTAACCAGCAACGCCACCAACTACCGATTTACCCGATGCATCAATTGCCGAGTTTGGTTTCGTCGTGCTCATCCACGCTCCCAGAAGCTAGGTCCCACTGGCTCTTGGAAACCGGACTTGGCGACCAAATAGCCTTCGCTGTCTACAGTAATAGGAAGTTGCGGCATCCGCCTGGCGGCCGGACCAAAGACCACATTGCCAGAGTCAGACAGGTCAAAAGTTGACTGGTGACATGGGCAAAGCAGGTGATGGGTGCGCTGTTGGTATAGCGAAGTCGGACAGCCCACGTGAGTGCAAATCTTTGAGAACGCCAGAATGCCTTGGTAATCCCAACCCTCGCCCTGTTGCGAGACTATGTCGGCTGGATCCATCCGGACCAGGATGATCGAAGCCTTACCGCGTTGGTTTAACGTGCCTTCTTCATGCTCGATTTCTTTGAGGTTTTCTGGAACTGCATTGATCAGTGTGCCAACCGGGATATCTTCAGCTTTAATCTTTCGGTAAGTCGGATCGGTCACGACGTGAATGTCTTTAGCCCAAATTGTTTCGCGCAATTTGGTGCCGGGTAGGGGACCTAAGTCGCGTAAGAAAACAATGAATGGAAGTGGAAAAACGCTAAGCGCACCAAGCAGAGTACGGCGGATTATTTTGCGCTGACCTATTCCAGATTCAGCAGCACCACGCTTATAAATTTCAACAACTTCAGCACGGTCAGCCGCACTTGAAGTTAACGGGTGGCGCTCTTGCACAATTTCGTCATCTGGCATTAATTTCTTAGCCCAATGAATTGCACCAGCACCGATTAAGAATGTGCCAAGACCAAAAAAGAATCCAACGCCAACATGGTTGCCATTAACTAGTCCAATAATTGGCAGATTTATTCTGGATTGATTCGGGATTGCAATGTAAGCAACGATTGAACTCAAAATCGAAACTGCTGCCAAACCAAACATGGTGGCAACCTGAATCTCAGCACGCTTAGCAGCTTTTGGATCTATGTCAGCACGTCGTAATTGATGCTCACCCATTGGGAAAACTGGAACACCACTAACTACATCCACACCATCTTTAGCGCCGTACGGTTCAAGCCCGTTGTTATCGTGACTCATTTAGCTTTTGCTCCGATCCAAACGGCAACAGCAAGAAGTGCGCTAAGTCCGGCTACCCAGACAAATAGACCTTCAGTTACAGGACCTAGACGACCAAGTGACCCACCGCCTGGGTTTTCATTTTTTTGTAATTCTTGAATGTAAGCGATGATGGCTTGCTTATCTTCAAGAGGCAATGTCGTATCAGAGAAAACCGGCATAGCTTGTGGGCCAGAAACCATTGCTTCGTAAATTTCTTTTGCATCAGAATTCATCAAAGTTGGTGCAACTCGACCATTGGAGAGAGCACCACCACGGCCTGAAGCACTATGGCACTGGGCACAGTTAGTTCTAAACAATTCGCCACCCAGAGCAATTTCGGCATCTGAAGTATCTAACATTTCTGCAGTTGGGATAGCAGGTCCTGGACCAAGTGTTGCTATGTATGCAGCAAGTGCAGCAATTTCGGTTTCGTTATAGACAACTTTTTTAACCGGAGCTTGTACACCAGGCGCAGCCATTGGCATCCGGCCTGTGCTCACCTGAAAATCAACTGATGCTGCGCCAACACCGATTAATGAGGGACCATCGCTAGTACCTTGCGCATCTAAACCATGGCAAGAAGAACAACCCTCTAAATAAAGTGCTTTTCCTTCTTCAACCTGTGTTTGCGAAACAGTAATCGTCTTTGGTTTGGTGCTCGAATCAACGGCTGCGTAAGCCACACCCATCGTTCCGAGAGCAACACCGAGCACAGTTGCCATTACTGCTGGATGTCTACGATTTATCGCCACTAGCTTTTCCTCGTCTGCTTTTGTCTAAACTTTTCGGTTTTATTGAATTAGGTAAATAACCGCGAACAAACCAATCCACACAACATCAACGAAGTGCCAGTAGTAAGAAACGACAATCGCTGATGTGGCTTGTCCATGCGTGAAATGTTTTGTTGCGTACGTACGAAGTAACACGAAAATAAATGCGATTAAGCCGCCGGTCACGTGCAAGCCGTGGAATCCAGTGGTCAAGTAGAAAGCCGAACCGTAAGCCGAAGATGAAAGCGTTAGACCTTCGTGAACGAGTTCGATGTATTCATAGATCTGACCAGCTACGAAGTAAGTGCCCATTAATAATGTGATCACGAACCACTTGCGTAATTTGGCTACGTCACCGCGTTCCGCAGCGAAAACACCGAGCTGACAAGTAACTGAAGATAGAACCAAAACCGTTGTGTTAAATGCTGAAAGCGGGAGGTTTAATTTTTCGACTTCTTCAGCCCAAAGTTCTAAATTCACTGCCCGCAATGTGAAATACATCGCGAATAGCGCAGAGAAAAACATCAATTCACTGGAAAGCCAGACAATTGTGCCGACCGAAACCATGTTCGGACGCTCTGCGGAGGATGGGACTCTGACGGCTGAACTTGTACTCACAAACCCGAGTTTACTTGAAGATTTAAGGCCTTTCTGAGCAGGGACCGCAATTGGCGATGTCTCGTACCTCACAAAAGTTGGCTAATTTTGTTCAAATTTTTAACCCAAATTCTTGGCCGAATGGGTCTGGATTCAAGCCCCATACCAGGCAGAAATTTCGTAGCCGACAGCGGTCAGATACGCTTATTGCGTGAGTCAACCAGGTAAAACACTCAGGGTTTTGGTCTATAGCGATAACGCGAAAGTGCGCACCACCGTGAAGACCTCGATAGGTAAGCGTCCAGCAGAAGACATCAGTGATGTCGAGATTTATGACGTTGCCACTGAACCAGCGTTGATCAAGGTAATGGACACTAAGCAATTCGATCTCGTCATTCTTGACGGTGAAGCTGCACCTGCCGGTGGTCTTGGTGTTTGTCGCCAACTCAAGGATGAAATTTTTAATTGTCCACCAATACTGGTTTTGGTAGCTCGGGCTGATGATCGTTGGCTGGCTACCTGGTCGCGGGCAGATGCAATTGTGGCTCACCCAATTGACCCACGCGCATTAGTAAATGCAGTGATTGGTTTAATCAGACCTTCGAGTAGTTCACCGAAAACTGCAATCGCTAATTAGCGGTTACCCAGCAAAGGGCATAGTTTGATCGATTTAACTTGGAAAGACATTCTCGGCATTCTTTCGCGCGGTCAAGATCTTTCTCACGACCAGGCTGCTTGGGCGATGGAAGATTTGATGTCTGGCAACGCTACAGATTCGCAGATTTCAGCTTTTGCTATGGGCTTGCGAGTTAAAGGTGAGACTGCCACTGAAATAACTGGCTTAGTTGAAACCATGATGAAGTACGCAATTCAAGTAAGCCTTGATCGTTTTGCGGTTGATGTAGTTGGTACTGGCGGCGATGGTTCGCATTCAGTAAACATTTCAACAATGGCAGCAATCACAGTTGCTGGCTGTGGAGTTCCAGTTTTAAAGCATGGCAATCGAGCAGTTTCCTCGAAATCAGGAACTGCAGATGTTCTCGAAGCACTCGGCGTAGCCATAAATATGCCGCCGATTTTAGTTTCATCTTCGGTGGCAGAAGCTGGTATTGGATTTTGTTTAGCACCAGCACATCATCCGGCAATGCGATACGCAGCAAATGTTCGAAAAGAACTTGGCGTTCCGACAGTTTTTAATGTCCTTGGACCATTAGCTAATCCAGGACAACCACAAGCCGCTTTGATTGGAGTTGCTGATGCCAGACTTGCGCCAACGCTAGCCCAAGTTCAACTACAACGCGGTAAATCTTCAATCTTGGTTCGAAGTGAAGATGGTTTTGATGAAATCACTACGACTGGGCCTACACGTGCTTGGGATGTGACAAGTGGAACCATTCGTGAAGAAGTTTTGGTGCCAAGTTCATTTGGCTTAAACACTTCGTCAATTGAGCAACTGCGTGGAGCCGATGCCAAGTACAACGCCCAAGTAGCTCGAGCAATTTTTGCTGGTCGCAGTGATGGAAATCTTGGTGCAATTCGAGACGTAGTTGCACTCAATGCTGCTGCAGCACTTGTTGCCTACGACAGCGCAGTTGGTAAATTCCAATACGGTAATCCCAGCGAATCTCTAACGGCTCGAATTAATCGCTCACTCCCTGTGGCGTTTGGCGCCTTATCAAGTGGCGCTGCTGGTTCAGTGCTCGATGTCTGGATTTCGGTTAGCCAACGGTTTGCCCTAAAAGCCTAATTTCTTGGGATAAAAACCTGTCAGTTCTCACCCTGACAGTTTAAAAAACCTGTCAGTTCTCACATCTAACCTGAACACTATGTTGATTGATTGCAATAGTTGCGTAATGAAAGACATCGCCTGCAGTGACTGCGTAGTCACCATGCTGCTCGGTCCCGTACCTGACTCAATTGATGACCACAAAGATGCACTAACTGTTCTGGCCAAGGCCGGAATTGTTGCGCCACTTAGGTTAATCAAAGGCGCTGGTGAAAATCCGCAAGCACCTGCGGCTGCCAGTAACCTATGACACGTGACTAAGACACTATTCATTACAAATGATTTTCCGCCCAGACCTGGCGGAATCCAGACTTTTGTTTATGAAATAGTCCGGAGGTTTGAGCCGTCCCAAGTATCGGTTCTAACTTCAAGTTGGGCTGGCGATGCACAGTTTGATGCATTGCATGATTTTGAAGTGGTTCGCGCCAAAACTCAGATGCTATTGCCGACTAAAAAAACTTTTGCTTTAGCTAAAGAGATCATTGAGCGAAATCAAATTGAACAAGTTATTTTTGGCGCCTCAGCACCGCTTGGCTTACTAGCCGGACCTTTACGAAAATTAGGGATAAAGAAAATAGTTGCATTCACGCATGGCCATGAAGTTGGCTGGGCTAAAACTCCAGTAACCAAACAACTTCTTCGCAAAATTTCGAATGAAGTTGATGTGCTTACTTATTTAACCGAATACACCAAAAATCAAATCTTAAAAGGTTTACCCAAATCTGCGGCAGCAAAGATGCACCAGCTCTTGCCTGCAGTAGATAGCCAACAGTTCAGTACTTCAAATAGAGATCAAGGAAATGAACTTAGAACTCAAATTGGCTTTGCTGATCGCCCAGTTATCGTAAGTGTCTCTAGATTGATGGCTCGAAAAGGTCATGATCAACTAATTAAAACTTTGCCCAAAGTCCAAGAGCAGATTCCAGGTGCGGCTTTAGTAATTGTGGGCGAGGGACCCTATAGAAATAAATTAGAAAAATTAGTTGGTCAGTTATCTCTTGAACAAGACGTGCACTTCACAGGAAAAGTACCATTTGCAGATTTACCAAAATGGTATGCCGTCGGAGATATTTTTGCGATGCCTTGTAGAACTCGAAGTGCTGGGTGGGATGTCGAAGGTCTTGGCATTGTTTACTTAGAAGCATCTGCGACTGGACTACCGGTTATTGCTGGAGATTCAGGTGGCGCTCCTGAGGCTGTGGAGTCGGACCAATCTGGATATGTTGTTTCAGGCACGAACCAAGACGAGCTAGTTAATCGCATTGTGCAGTTACTAGCCGATGCACAATTACGCGATCAGATGGGTCAATTTGGACGAAACTGGGTTCAAACTAATTGGACTTGGGAAAACACGTTTGCAAAACTAAACGCCTTAATTTCTCACTAAATCAGCAGCAGATTCATTTTTTTGGCTTTGCAAATTTTGCCATACTAAAAATGTTGCCGCTAACAATGTAGTTAATCTTAAAATTTGAATCAGTAAAGCCAATAATTCACCAGACATGTATGAGTAATAAAAAACTGGATAAATGAGTTGTCCAGCAAATGCACTGATCGCAATGAGCCAAAAGATTAAGTTAAATTTTTGAATAGTTGCCAGCGCACAAACAGCAAGAAGGCCAAAAAGCCAAACCATGTATTGGGGTGACAATACTCGACTGGTAACCATTGAAAGCATGACTAAATACAGCGCAATCAAACTTGGTTCAACTTTTTCGAGTTTGCCTTTAATTCGCCAGAAGATCACCTGGCCAATAAATACAAATCCAACAACAGTAATCAGCAATGAAACTAAATTGACTCCGGCAGCCAGAACTTCAACTGCGCCGTATCGAAATTCAAGTAGTAGTGGATCAGCAATTGCATTCCAAATCATAAAAGCTAGAGCGCCGAAAGACTCGATTTGCAAACCTCTTGATTGCTGTCCAACTAAAAACGAAAAACTATTTGGCCACCAGATTGTTAGCGCTAAGGCGAGCAAACCAAATGAAAGAGCAAACCACGCTAGGACAGATTTGAATCGACTTTTTGGGATTGCAATCAGTAGCAGGATTGGCCAGACTTTTAAAATCGCGCCAATTGCTACATTTACGCCAAAATACTTGTTGTTTTGAATAAAAACTAAAGCTAAGACAGCAAATAAAGTCGGAAATACATCAAATCGACCAAGCATTACTGGTCCCATGAAAATTGCAGTACTTACCCAGATCGCAGCGGGCAAATATTTTTTGTCGGGCCGACTTTGTCCAGCTTCGAGCAGAAAATAGAAAATTAGCGCATCCGCTGCAGTTGCCAAGAAAACAAAACCCACAGTTTGTGGAGCAATTAAGTAGCCGAATAAAAAAACCAAAGCGGCAAGTGGCGGGTATTGCCACATTGGGTCATTAATAGGGAAGTGGCCATCTTGAATGTTGCCAGCCCACCAGTCGTACAACCGAACATCAGCAAAAAGGTTTTCGCCTTCCGGGTAGGGAAGAATCTGAAACCCAGAAAGCAAAACCCACGCACGACTAGCCAGCCAGGCAGCAATTAGCCCAAGAAGTTTTGGATGCATTTATCCCTAGTTATAGAGATCTGCAATTTCTTTGGCGAAATCTGCAGTAACAATATGGCGACGGATACTCATCTTTGGTGTTAAGTAACCATTATCAATTGTTAGATCTAGCGGCAAAATTGTGAACTTCTTAATTGCTTCCGAAAGCGACACTGCTTCATTTGCTGTATTAATCGCAGATTGCACAATAGCCCGGACTTCAGGGTTATTCACCAATTTCTCAAGAGGTTCTTCGGCAATTCCATTTGCAGCCAAAATACCTGGAAGCGCTTCTTGGTCAAGTGTGACTAAGGCTGCAATGTATGCCTGACCGTCACCGACCACAACGCATTGACTAACGATTGGATGGGCTCGCAATCTATCTTCAAGTACCGCTGGGGCTACGTTCTTTCCACCGGCCGTTACAAGTAGTTCCTTCTTGCGACCGGTGATTCGAAGGAAGCCTTCGCTATCTAGTTCACCAATGTCGCCTGACTTAAACCAACCGTCTTCAGTGAAAACCTCTTTGGTAGCTAACTCGTTATTCCAGTAACCCTTGAATACGTGCGGTCCCTTGATTAAGACTTCACCATCATCGGCAATTTTTATTCCGGTACCAAACACTGGTTTACCAACACTGCCAATTTTTAGTGCAGTTGGGATGTTGAGGGTTGTACCAGCTGTGGTTTCCGTTAAGCCATAACCTTCTAACACGATTAGACCCAATCCACGGTAGAAATGTCCCAATCGAGTTCCAAGTGCCGCACCACCTGAAATTGCATGGGTCACTCGGCCACCCATTGCGGCACGTAATTTCGAATAAACCAACTTGTCGAATAATTTGTGTTTGATTGCTAGGCCAGCAGATGGTTTGCCGTGATCTAACGCTTGGCTATAGGCGATGGCAGTTGCAGCTGCTTTATCGAAAATTTTGCCTTTTACTGGGCTTGCTGCATGTGCCTTTGCACCAGCGCCATTGAATACCTTTTCAAATACTCGGGGCACTGCAAGCAAGAAACTTGGTTTGAATGATTCTAAATCTTTCAAAAGTGCTACTGGGTTTGGACAGTGACCAATAGTTACTTGACCGCGAATCATGGCAACTTGGATTAAGCGACCAAAAACGTGGGCAAGTGGAAGGAAAATTAAAGTTGATGCTTGCGGAGCCTTGAAAACCTCGGGGATACCCTCGACCAAGTTATCAACTTCAGCAAAAAGATTTGAATGGGTAAGCATGCAACCTTTTGGATTGCCAGTTGTACCACTGGTGTAAATAATTGTGGCCACATCTTGCGGAGTAGCATGCTGACGACGTTTTTCTAAATCTTCGTCAGAGACTTCAGAACCTTTGGCCGCAAGATCAGCGAAAACATTTTCAGCAAAAATGTAGCTACGAGTCATTTGCGGAACAGAAGCGGAAATTTCTTTAAATGCATAAGTTGTTCGGGTTGCTTCAAAAAATGTGGCAACAACATTTGAGTCGGACATAATCCACTTGACTTGCTCTGGTGAAGAAGTTTCATAGATTGGCACTGAAATTGCACCGGCATACCAAATAGCAAAGTCAGCTACGGTCCATTCGTAACGAGTGCGAGCAAAAATAGCTACTCGGTCACCAGTTTGAATTCCGTCTGCGATTAGTCCCTTTGCTATGCTGCGCACTAGATTGCGGAATTCAACCGAAGATACGTCTTTCCACTCAGTGCCCTCGGGTGTACGTGCGAGTACATGCTTTGGATAGACACTTGCACTCGTTTCAATAATGTCGGTGATGTTGCCACTAGTTGGCGGCGCCACCAGCGCTGGTACGTGCATTTCACGCATATCTAGAACCCTTTCCCAAGGTCAGTGCTGGACTTTCTATTAGGGGGAGATTATCGAAGGTCACCAGATATTTCTCGATAAGTTGAGTCGGATTGCCCAAAACCCAATAAATTCACTACCGTTAGTCCTGTGTCCGAAGGCGATAAGTTCTATAAATTCCTCAAAAATGTGGCCATTGGTCCTGCCCTCGACATTACTTTTCATCCATGGGTTGAGGGCCTGGAAAACATCCCTGATTCTGGCCCTGCATTAATTGCAAGTAACCATTTATCATTTTCGGATTCCATCTTTTTGCCGATCGCAGTTCCGCGAAAAATTACTTTCATGGCAAAAGCAGAATATTTCAACGGCACCGGACTCAAAGGTCGAGCAACTGCTGCATTCTTCAGAGGAGCAGGCCAGGTTCCGATTGACCGAACTGGTGGCAATGCAGCTACGGATGCAATTGCAACTGGCGTTCGGTTACTTAATGAAGGTCATCTTTTAGGTATTTATCCAGAAGGCACAAGATCTCCTGATGGACGTTTGTATCGAGGTAAAACTGGCGTTGCTCGCATGGCACTAGAAGCCAAAGTAAACGTAATTCCTGTAGCGATGATCAATACCGATAAAGTTCAGCCGATTGGTCGCAGTCGACCAAATTTCAACGTAGATGTTGGTTTAAGAATTGGTAAGCCGTTGGATTTTTCTCGTTATTACGGAATGGAAGAAGATCGATTCGTTCTGCGTTCCATTACTGATGAAATCATGTACAACCTGATGGAACTTGGCGGCCAAGAGTACGTTGATAAATACGCATCTCGTAAGCGCTAACTAGTGGCTAATCGAGTTACCTTTAGGTTGCTTAATTTTAGAAAGTAAATCTTCAAACCAATCTTGATCTGGATTAAAGGGTTTACCACCCGCAACTCTTGAAAATTCACAAGCCCGAATTACATTGCCGGCATTTTCGTCCATTCCAACTAACCCACTAACACCAGTTAGTGCGGCCTCAACTGCAACATGAGCACAATCTTGAATCAGTTGTTTGTCTTTTTCATTTGCCGGGGCAGATCTAGAGAAGTAACCACTTTTTTGGACTAAAACTTTTTCGGCACCGATCATGGGCGCAAATTGAGCAGCAAACCAAGCGCCCGGATTTATGCGATCAATTTTTACATGTCCGAAAGGATCAAGTGGGATTTCCTCGCCACGGCTTCGCATTTCTTCAACTATGGCGTCGACTCCGGCACCTTCGGAAAGAAATATATTCACGTTTCCAAGTGAATCCATTACACCGGATAACCGATTAGCTTCAGCTTCAATGTCAATTTCAAGTTCTGGAATGTAGACAGCATGTATTTCTCGTTGCGGCCTTGCAGCGCCAAATTCTGGCAACCATTCTTGGTCATCGAGTAACTTGCGATACGCGACCGCAGTAGCTGCAGTTAACCAACCACAATGTCGGCCCATCACTTCGTGCACGATAAGCATTTTTGGATTCGAAGTATGTTCGGATACGACATTGCTGAAATATTTTGCGCCTTCATCTGCAGCTGTCCAGGCACCTAAAGATTGAGCAATTGGGTAAACATCATTATCGATTGTTTTTGGTAGACCGACCACACCTAAGCCGTAGTTATTTTTGGCTAAGAAAGTGGCTAAGTCAGCAGCGGCAGTATTTGTGTCGTCGCCGCCAATTGTGTGTAAAACGTCGACTCCGTCTTTAACAAGTTGATCAGCTGCAACCTGCTGTGGATCTTGACCTTCTTGAACTAATCCTCGCTTTACACAATCTGCAATGTTGGTTAACTTAACTCGACTATTACCAATCGGACTTCCACCTAGATCTTGCAGCAAATGTGCTTTTGCCCGAATTTCTGGGGTAACTGTTAAATAGTCACCTTTCAGTAAACCGTGATAACCATTTCGATAGGCGATAATTTCAACTTCTGGAGCTACTTGTGAATAGCGCTCAATGAGTGCGCCGACAGCAGAAGATAAGCAAGGGGCAAGGCCACCGGCGGTTAGCAGTGCAACTTTTTTAATAGCCATATCTCAAATCTACTCAGCGGACTAAATCATTTGCGTTTACCCAGTGCACCTACCAAACCGGTGCACCAACTATTCAAGCCAAGCGCTCGATTTAGTAATCCGGTGTTAGCCCGACTAACCTAGACCCGTGTCGCAAATTACCTGGCCCTTATTGCCTGCTGCTCAACAGCCGCAGTGGCCAGATAACGCTGCGCTTGAAAAAGCCCAAGAGATTTTGCGATCCCTACCACCTCTAGTTTTTGCTGGTGAGTGTGATGAACTCACTGAAAAATTAAGCGAAGCCGCAAATGGGGAAGCATTTGTCCTTATGGGCGGGGACTGCGCAGAGACTTTTGCCGCCAATACTGCCGACTCAATTCGGGCTAGATTAAAAACAGTTTTGCAGATGGCCATTGTCCTTACTTATGGCGCATCGCTTCCGGTTGTAAAGATCGGCCGCATTGCTGGCCAGTACGGAAAGCCACGTAGTGCAGATTTAGAAACAGTAAATGGGCAAAGTCTGCCTTCTTACCGTGGCGACGCCGTTAATGGACTTGAGTTCACGGAAGAAGCAAGAAAACCAGATCCGATGCGACTAGTTCAGACTTACCACGCAAGCGCCGCTGCGCTTAATTTGATTCGAGCCTTTACCCAAGGTGGTTACGCAGACTTACGTCAGGTTCATTCGTGGAATCAAGACTTTGTTAGTCAGTCTGCTCCTGGCAAACGGTATGAGCAAATGGCAGCTGAAATTGATCGCGCACTATCTTTTATGACTGCCTGCGGTGCAGATCCCGAAGAATTTCGTCGCGTAGATTTTTACGCCAGCCACGAAGCGCTTTTACTCGATTACGAAAAACCACTAACTCGAGTCGATTCTCGAACCGGAAAACTTTATGACGTATCTGGACATTTTGTCTGGATTGGTGAACGTACCAGGGATTTAGCGGGTGCTCATGTTGATTTTGCAGCTCGTATTGAAAATCCAATCGGGGTAAAAGTTGGACCAAAAACTAAACCTGAAGATTTACTTGCGTTAATCGAAAAATTAAATCCAACTAACAAACCTGGTCGCCTCATGCTAATAACCAGGATGGGTGCCGAGCACATTAGAAATGTACTTCCAGGATTAATTGAGGCAGTCAAAAAAGCAGATCACAAAGTAATTTGGGTTTGTGATCCAATGCATGGAAACACTAAAGAAGCCGCTTCCGGTCACAAAACCCGTTTATTTGATGACGTAATAAATGAAGTTAAAGGTTTCTTTGAAGTTCATAAAGCGGCTGGAACTCATCCTGGTGGGATTCACATTGAATTAACTGGTGATGATGTAACCGAATGCCTTGGTGGCATTGCTGGAGTGTCTGAATCAGATTTACCGTTTAGGTATGAAACTGCATGTGATCCGCGGTTAAACCGGGTTCAAAGTTTGGAATTAGCATTTCTAGTTTCAGACATGTTGCGCAAATAAATTAAGGCTCTAAGTGTGGGTGAGTACCCTCAGCACTATGTCTTGGCCCAAGTTCGACAATGTAAGTGCCAAGCAAAATCAAGGCAGCACCGATAATCATCCGCTGTGTTAGCACGTCAGTTCCGAAAGTCACTCCTGCTATACCCGCAAATACTGGCTCCATTGTCAAAATGATTGCGGTTCTTGTTGGACCGATAGAGCTCTGCACCCAAGTTTGCGCAAAGTAGCCAACGCACGTTGCCACAACAGCCAAGAAAATAATCGCGGACCAAACTTGGGTAGTAGGTGGAGCACTAATTCCGTCGGTACTTAACGCTGCAATAAAGTTGAAAACAAAGACCACAATGATCTGCATGGCCGTAAGCCCATAAACATAATCAGTTTTTGACCACTTATCTAAGCCAATGATGTGAAGGGCAAAGAAAAATGCACAAGCTAAAGTAAGAAGCTCGCCAAGCCCAGTAGACCAACCTTTAAGTGCCAGTAATGCTAAGCCAACGGTGGTTAGCAAAACGGCTAACCAGACCATTTTGTCGATCGGCTCTTTTAGCAAGATTCCAGCCAGAATTGGAGTTAAGACGACGAATAACCCGGTGATAAAAGCAGAAACTGTCGCAGAAGTTGTCGATAATCCGACAAGTTGGAAAATAAAACCGATTCCGAGTGCAATGCCTAAGTAGACTCCATGGATTTTGTGTTTACGTGGAAGCTGAATAATCGCGCGCGGATTTATAAAAAACATTACAGCTGCTGCAATGCCAAATCGCCAAACCATAATGTCGGCCGGATCCATTTGGGTGAGTAAATCTTTGATGGTCACAAACGTGACACCCCAGATAAAGGTCACCCCAAAAAGGAGCAACATAGCCCAAAATTCGACTCGCTTTTTATGCGCTGTTGAGCTAACGGACGTGACAGTTGACATTACTTTTTACTACTTAACTAATTTTTAAACGATTTCAATGATTATTAAAGTTCCCTTAGCCACTTTACTGTTTGCTGGGGGATTTTGCGAATACACAATTTGCAGCGGTGCGGCAGGAAGTTTGTTTACTTTTTGAACTTTAAAACCAGCTGTCTCTAAAATTCTTGTTGCTTCGGAAACACTTTTACCAACTACATTTGGAACTGAAACAAGAGGTGGACCAAGACTCACGGTTGCTTTTATGACTGAACCTTTGGCAACTTTCGTTCCTGCGGCTGGATTAATTGCCAGAATTGTGTCGACCGGAGCAGTTTCATCGTAAATCTGTTCAGTAACTTCGATTGTTAAATCTAAAGAAAGCAGTAGTGGAGCTACATCAGTAATAAGGGCACCAACGATATTTGGCATATCTATAGGTTCTGGCCCCTTTGATATTTGAATTATTACTGGTGTATCGCGCATCAAACTTGCACCAGGGGCTGGATTTGTAGAAGCAACTTTGCCAATTTCAATTTCTTCAGAAAAAATTTCTTCGGTACCGGAGGCAACTAAATTTAAGTCGCGCAATATCTCAGCTACCTCATCTGCCGATTTACCAACTATTTCTTGCGGGATTACATATCTTTCTGGCCCTTTTGAGATAAAAACTTGAACTGGATTTCCTACTCGAGCTCGCTGACCAGCTTCTGGCGCCGTGCGCAGGATAGTTCCGGCAGGAATTTCTTCCGAAAACTCTTCGACTTTTTCAAAACTTAAACCTAAGTCTGAAAAAGAAACTGTTGCTTGTTCAAGCGTTTGCCCAACAACATTTGGTACTGGTTGATAGGTACCAGAAAACATGTACCAAGCACCAGCACCTAAAACAACTGCAACTAATGCACCAAATGTTCGCAATAACGCACGTTTTTTTGTCGCGAAATATCCAGGTGTTTTTGTGCTGGTTAATTTTTCTGAATTAGATGTTTGGCTTACCGGTTTTACGGGTTGATTAATTTTTTGTGGGTTCAAGTTTGGAAGTACTGCAGTTGGGGTTAACGGTAGCGCTGTGGTCAGCGCTTCTGCTTGCGGAACTGCCGATAGTGCGCGGATTACGCCGTCATGAAACGCACGTGCCGAGGGGAGTCGATCATTCACATTTCGGGCAGTTGCCGCCAACACCAAGTGATCTACTGCAGGTGGTACATCTGGTTGCAAAATACTTGGGGCCGGTACATCTTCATTAACATGTTTGAATGCAACATCGAGTGGAGTTGCGCCAGTAAATGGAACTCGCCCGGTAACCATTTCGTATAGCAAAATTCCGGCTGAGTAAACGTCAGACCGCTGGTCGATTGGTTGTTGTGAAACTTGCTCTGGTGACAGATAAGCCATGGTGCCAAGTAAAACGGCTCCAGTTGTTGCACTTGCCGGTTGATCAGTAATCACTCTGGCTAATCCAAAATCAGTTACTTTAATTAGGCCATCGGCAGTAATCAAAACATTTTCAGGTTTAATGTCGCGATGTACAAAACCAGCATCATGCGCTGCGGCCAAACCGGCCAGGACTGATTTCATTATTTCTAAAGCATGGGCACTGGTGAATGGGCCGTAAGTTGCTAGGACTTCGCGAATAGTTTTTCCTGGAACATACTCCATAACTAAAAACGGGAATCCCAGTGCAAGGCCTTGGTCGTGTACAGCAACCACATTTGGATGCATTAAGGCAGCAGTTGCTCGGGCCTCATGCATAAAGCGATCAACAAAATTTGGATCGTTAGCTAACGTGCCAGCCAAAATTTTCAAAGCCACGATTCGGTTTAGTCGTAAGTCCAAGGCTCGGTAGACATTTGCCATTCCACCGCGAGCGATTAATTCAGTTACTTGATATCGACCTTCAAAGACTTGGCCAATAAACGGGTCTGCGGCTGGCGAAGTCATGTTTCAATTCTAAATAGAAGGCGGTTTTGAACTCGGAATGACTGCAGAAAGTTTCAATTCTCCAAATTGCATAAAGACAGGTAGATTTCTTTTGAGGTCACAATGGGTAATTTTTCATACATCGCAGTCTTAGTTGCTTGCCTACTTGGTAGTGGCTGGCTCGAAATAGTTCTGCGTACTCGGGTTTATCGTCGTTGGCGTCGATTGGCGTTATCAATTTTGCCAGTACTTATTGTTTTCACGATTTGGGATATCTACGCGATTAGTCAAGGTCACTGGACTTTTGATCAGCGGTACGTAACTGGAATTATTGCAATTGTAAATGTTCCACTTGAAGAAATATTATTTTTTATCTCAATTCCCATTTGTGCCGTCTTGACTTTAGAAGGTGTTCGCTCAACGAAGCCAAAGTGGCTTGTCGGCGATGAGATGGAAGTTAGCAGTTCAAATTCCAGTCAAGGCAAGAGCAACTAATGACTTATACGCAATTAGCGCTTTTAGCCGTACCACTTGCGGTGCTGGTTGATTTGTACGTGCTTCGAACAAAATTAGTTACTCGAAGAGTTTTTTGGGCAAGCTATGCCATCATTATCTGCTTTCAGTTAATGGCAAATGGCGTACTTACCGGAGCAGGCATCGTGGAATATTCAGGAGCAAAAATAATTGGCTCAGACACACCTGTTAATGATCGGCCACCATTTTTAGGCGATGGTCGGATAGCTTACGCTCCAGTTGAAGATTTACTTTTTGGTTTTGCAATGATTTTGCTGACTTTGGCATTTTGGGTTTGGTGGGGAAAGCGCGGCATTCAACGTGAACCGTTAGCGGGCCCGCCACGCTCGATACCAGGCTGGAATCGCAACCGCTAACCGTTTGTGTAACGGAACTGAGGCTCGTTTTTCGAAAACTTCGTAGTCAATGTTCTCGACGGCACCAACAATTCCGCAGTAAAGAATCCGAGCTGTTTCAATGCAAGGTTGTGCAGCTGGGGACAACATGGTGATCCCAACTTTAGATTTTTCTTCAAGTTCACGAACGCGGGCAATCTGTTCTTTAAGCGCAGCCTTAATTTGCGGTGTAGCAATCCGCTTTTCTAAATTTGCTCGGGTGACGCCATGTCTGGCCAACTCTGAAAGTGGTAAGTAAACCCGACCACGATCTAAATCTTCATTCACATCCCTGATGAAATTTGCTAACTGAAATGCCACACCCAAATCTTT
>JACCEB010231866.1_pt1 | contig 49788 bp, 37 predicted proteins | sample 7454761 | NCBI WGS metagenome assembly JACCEB01 (sample SAMN15323454, study PRJNA562643) | freshwater metagenome | isolation source: river surface water | place: USA:Blue River Watershed | collected 2017-08-18
GGCGATATCCATGAGCGCGCGGCCACCCGTGCGGGAACCGGTGAAACCGATGGCGCGCAAGGCCGGGTGCTTGGCCAAGAGCTGGCCGACGTCCTTACCGTCGCCCATGAGCATAGAGAAGGTGCCTTCCGGGAGACCCGCGGCGCGCACGGCATCGACGATGAGGCCGCCCATGATTTCGGCCGTGCCCGGATGCGCGTGGTGCGCCATCACGACGACGGGATTGCCCGCGGCGAGCGCGGAGGCGGTGTCGCCGCCGGCGACGGAATAGGCGAACGGGAAATTACTGGCGCAGAACACCGCGACCGGGCCGAGCGGACGGCACATCGAGCGATGGTCCGGCTTGGGCAAGGGCTTGCGGTCCGGGTTGGCGAGCTCGAGGCGCGCGTCGAGCCAATCGCCCTTCTCCACGAGGTCAGCGAAGAGACGGAGCTGACCCATGGTGCGGCCGATCTCACCGAGGCAACGCGCTTCGGGCAACGAGGTCTCCTGCTGGGCGCGCGCGGCGAGGGCCGGCGTCGCCGCTTCGATGCGCGTGGCGAGGTCGCGCAAGAACGCGGCCTTGGCCTTGCCGGACAACGCGGCGAGCACCGGCGCCGCCTGCGCGGCGAGCTTCATCGCCGTGGCGACGTCCTCCGCCGTGGCCGAATGGAAGACCTCGGGGAGGTCGTTCCAAAACGCGCTGTCGAAGGCCTTCCACGTGCGGCCGCCGACGCGACCACGGGAGAAGCCCAGGTAAGAGAGACCGGTGAGGGCGGACATCTTAGCGGATCTTCGGGCGGTTCTTGAGGGCCTTCTTCAGGGTCGAAGACGCCAAGGCGAGGTCGGCGCCGGCCAAGGCCAGGCGCGGGCCACGCACGGCGGGATTGCCGCCACGGACTTCCGCCTGGATCCACTTGATGTGCTGGACGAACTTGGGGACGGTATCCAAGCGCAGCAGCGGGAGGAACCAGGCGTAAAGTTCGTCGGCGCGCTCCTGGTCGCCGAACATGGCGGCTTCGTAGAGCTCGACGGATTCCTCGGGGAAGGCGTTGACGAGACCGGCGATCCAACCGCGGGCGCCGGCGGCGACGCCTTCGACGATGCAGTCATCCATCCCGACGAGGATGGTGAGGCGATTGCCGAGGAGGTTCTTCAGCGCGGTGATGCGGCGGGCGTCGCCCGAGGATTCCTTGATGGCCTCGAGGTTCTTGTGCTCGGCGGCGAGCTCGGCGACCTGCTCGGGGAGGAAGTCGGTCTTATAGGCCGGCGGGTTGTTGTAGAGCATGCACGGCAGGTCGGTCGCGCCGATGACCGCCGAGACGTGGGCCTTCATCTCGCGCCAATCGGTGCTGTAGACGTAGGGCGGGAGGACCATCAGGCCACCGCAGCCGAGCTGCTTGGCGGCGATGGCGAGCGCGACGGCTTCGTCGGTCGAGAGCGAGGCGATGCCCGGGATGATGGGGAGGCCGGGGACGGCCTCGACGCAGGTCGCGATGAGGCGGACCTTCTCGTCGAAGGTCAACGTGGCGCCTTCGCCGAGGGAACCGCAGGGCACGATGCCGATGCTGCCCGATTCCGCCATCCAGCGGCAGTGACGCGCGATCTCCTTATGGTCGAGTTCGCCATCCTTGCGGAAAGGGGTCGTGATCGCCGGGATCACGCCTTCCCACTGGGCGCGGACTTTGAGTTTGGCGGAGGATTTCTTCTTCATGGTATGGATGGTATCGAGGTGAAAGTTCAGGCGTGGCGATCGGGGTCGACTTCGGCCAACGCGACCGAGGTGGGTTCGCCGCAGACGAGCTGGGCGACGATTTCGCCGGTGACCGGGCCGAGGCTGAGGCCCATCATGGAGTGGCCGGTGGCGACGACGAGGTTTTCCGCCGCCCGGGTACGGCCCAGGTATGGCATGCCGTCCGGCGGACAGGGCCGGAGACCCGACCAGATGGGCAGTTCGGTGAAGTCGGACTCCTTGAACGCCGGGTAATACTTAACGAAGGCCTTGCGGATACCGCGCACGCGGGCGGGGTTCACGGACAGGTCGTTGCCGGTGATCTCCATGGTGCCACCGACGGTCAGCGCCTCGCCCATCGGGGTCACGGCGACGCGGGCCTCCATCAGAAGGGAGCAATACTTCGGGCGCTGCACCGGATGCGGCAGGCGCATGCTGTAGCCCTTCCCGGCCTGCATCGGGATCCGGAGCCCCAGGGCTTCCGCGGCGGCCGGCGACCAAGCGCCGGCGGCCAGCACGAAGGTCTCGCCGGCGAATTCGCCCGCGGTCGTGACGGCCGCCTTGAGGCGCGCGCCTTCCCTGCGCCAACCGGTGACCTCCGCGTTCCAGACGATGCGGCCGCCGAGGCGCTGGACCTCGGACGTCAGCAGCTGGACGAGCGCGCGCGGGTCGAGGTGCGCGTCCTTCGTGAACATGACCGCGCCGGCGATGGCGTAGTCGATGCCGGGATCGCGCCGACGGACCTCGTCGGCGGACAGGACTTCGGTCGGGACGCCGACGGCGTTGGACTTCGCGGCGAAGACGGCCTCGTGATCGAGGGTCTCCTGCGTGCGGCACAAGGCGAGCAGTCCGACGGTCTCGAGCGCGAACGAGCCCGGGAGCTCTTGACGATGGCGGAGGAAGATTTCGCGGCTGCGCAGGTTCAGGTCGCGCAGGACCGGCGTGCAGCGGTCGACGTGGCGCTGGTTGGACGAACGCCAGAACTTCCAACCCCAGCGGGCGAGGTCGAGGTCGAGCCGCGGGCGCACCCAGAAGGGGCTCTCGCCGTCGAACATCCACTTCAGGCCGAGCATCACCATGCCCGGCGCGGCCAGCGGCACGAAGTGGCTGGGCACGATCATGCCGGCGTTACCGAGCGAGCATGAATCATGGTCGGGCGCGCCCTTCTCGAGCAGCACGACCGAGCGACCGCGACGCAGCAGCTCATAGGCGGCGCTCAAGCCCACGATACCACCCCCGACGATGACGACCGGTGCGGACATGGCGCTTAGCGGATGCCCCAAGCGAAGGGGTCTTGCGGGTGGAAATGGAAGACGGCCTCGGCCTGCACGAAGGCGGTGCCGGTGATGGACGGACGGATCTTGCCGTCGGCGAGGGATTCGTACGAACCGACGAACGCGCTGCCGATGACGCTCTCCTGGCGCCACGAAGCGCCGGGCGCGAGCTTGCCGTCGGCCGCGAGGCAGGCGAGCTTGGCGCTCGTGCCCGTCCCGCAGGGCGAGCGGTCGTAAGCCTTCCCGGGACAGAGCACGAAGTTGCGGCTATCCGCCGTGGGCGTAGCGGCGAAGAGCTCGACGTGGTCGATCTCGCCGCCATCGGCGCCGGTCACGCCGGCCGCCCCCAAAGCCTGGCGAACCTTCCAGGCGTAGTCGGTCAGCGCCTCGATGTTCGCCAAGGAAACCTCCAAGCCATGCGACTCGATGAGGAAGAACCAATTGCCACCCCACGCGACATCGCCACGGACGACCCCGAGGCCGGGCACGTCGACCGCGACGGCCTTGGCATGGCGGTATGAAGGGACATTCGCAATGGTCACGGAACCATCGGCGTGCAGCGTCGCGGTGACCGGGCCGACCGCCGTGTCGATGCGGACCTCACCGGGCTGGATGAGTCCCTGATGCGCGAGCGTGACCACCAACCCGATCGTGCCGTGCCCGCACATCCAGAGGGTCCCGACGTTATTGAAGAAAATCACCCCGAAGCGACAGGAGGGATCATGCGGCGGCACGAGCAAGGCGCCCACGACGACATCGGAACCCCGCGGCTCGTTCACCACCGCCGAACGGAACCGGTCATGGTCGCGCCGGAACACCTGCAGACGCTCCGCCAAGGGCCCGGCACCGAGGTCCGGGCCGCCCGAAACCACCACCCGGGTCGGCTCGCCCCCCGTATGGGAGTCGATGACGCGGAGCGCGGTGGGAGGGGTGGGACAAGCCATGCCGCATTGCCTCTCAAAACCGCTCAAAAGTCGAGGGTGAAGCCCCCTGCGAGCGGACCCCGCCATAAAAGGCGTGGAACTTCCCCCTTCCCTGCGGAGTTTAATGAGTTAACCTTCCGTCCATGAACAAGAAAACCTTCCTCTTCCTGACCCTCTTCGTCGGCATCGCCGGTGGCTTGCTCATCGCAAAACTCACCAACGCCACCCCCGAGCTCCCGGCCAACACGACCAAGTCCTCCGAGGAGGTCACTTCCACCACGACGCGCCCGACGGCGGCTGGCCGCAGCGTCAAAGGCCTCCAGCTCGACAAGTCGACCAACGTGCAGCCGGAGCTCGTCGCCGCCGACCAAGCCGTCGACAGCGCCGTCCGCGAACAGCTCGAACAACGCTTCCGCAGCTTCCGCGAGGACGGACGGAAACAGTTCGAGGACCTCGTCGGCGGGGACCGCGAAAAGATGGGCCGCCTCTTCCGCGCCTCCTTCAGCAACCCCGAATTCCAGCAAATCTTCCAAAGCTCCCGCGAGATCTCCGAGAAGTGGCGCACCGCGACCGACGGCGAAAAGCCGGCGCTCATGGAACAGCTCACCGCCCTGCGCAACAAGGGCCTCGGCATCGCCAAGCAGGAACTGGCCAAGATGGACGCCCCGCCCGCCGCCCCCGTCCAGCCGACCGTGACCGTCGACGGCGCGACCGTCGTGCCTGCCGGCCCGAAGCCCACGGGCGAACAGCCCGCCGCCCCGGCCCCGGCGCCGGCTCCCGTCATCATCATGTAACCGCCGCCAGCGGACCAAGCGCTGGCCCTCATGAATCGGTCCGGACTCATCGTCGGCATCACCGCCGTGCTCACGGTTGCCGTGATTGCGTGGTTCTGGACGCCCGCGCCGATCGCGCAGCCCGTCCCGACCGTCGCAAAGCCGACCGCTCCTGGGGCCAAGCCTCGCCCCGTGCTTGCGGCCGCACCGCGCTCCGCCGCAGGGCTCAAACTCGATCCCACCCGGAACGTCTTCCCCGACTCCTTCCCACCGGCGGAACGCCAGAAGTTCGCCTGGGCCCGCGTCGTCCGTGAGGTCCAGGAAATGAACGAGATCGACCGCGAGCGCTTCGCCGCCGCCTTGCGGTCTTGGGTCGAAGTGCCGGCCAACAAGGCCGTCCTCGAGAAAATCCAGCAGCTCAACAAGGACTTCCCGACCCTGTCGCCCGACGCGCAAGAAGCCCAATTGCCTTTGGCGGAAGCCCTCTATGAGGAGGGCATGCGCACGCTGCGGCTGAAATATACGGAAACCCCGGCGGGCCAACCGTCGGCGAAGTAATCAATCCGCGGCATACTCGGCCAAGACGGCCCGGAAGCCGCTGAGCAGACCCTGGAGACGCGCGAAGCCCGCGTTCTTCGCGCCCGTCGATTGATCCATGTAGAGGTCGCGTCGCACCTCGACCATCAACGACCGGACGCGCGGATCGCTCCGCCAGAAACGCGTGGGCACGAAGGTCCCGCTGAAGGGCACATCGACGCCGACCTCCAGTCCGTGTCCGGCGAAATAAACCCGGGCCAATTCGCGTAAAGCCGGCGGGGTGTGCAAGGCATCCGTCCCGAGCCCGATCTCGGGCCGCGGCGCGTCGGGTCGCTGCGTCGGCAAGGGCCCGAGCGGATAACTGTGCGCATCGAGCACCACGCACCGACCCCACCGGGCCAAAGCCTGGGCCGTCGCCGCCTCGCAGGCGCGATGGTGCGGGTCGTAATAGGTTTCCAACAACACCTCGCGGCGCTCCGGATCGGGTCGGCGCAAGGCCTGCCCGCGGGTCCCGCGCACGTAGACCGCGCCCATCCCGACCGCCGCGCAGGGCTCTTGGTCGTCGGACCGGAACCGCTCGACGTCGACCACCAGCCGCGAGACGGGAGCCTTCCAGGTTTGGGCGGCGGGCCAACCCGCTCCGAAGAGCTCATCGGTGTACCGATCCTCCAAACGCAGCTGCTCGACCGCCAGTTCCTCCGCCCCGACGAGGAAAGCCCCCCGACACCCCTCCGGAATGACGGACGAGGCATGCGGCAAATGCAGGAAAAGCGGGAGTTGCATGGGGTTAGGCTACCCTGAAACAGACCTAAGTCATTGGAGGACAGTGTCATAAAAATAATAAATGACTGAAACAACCCCCCCGCGCAGGGGTTTCATAAAAGAACCCCAATATACACCAATGAAACTCAAGTTCCCTCTCCTCCTCGCCCTCATCGCCGCCGCTGGCCTCGTGGCCGCCGACGCTCCTGCCGGCGACGCCAAGAAGCCCGACGCCCCCAAGGGTGACGCCCCGAAGGGCGAAGGCCGCCCGCAAAAGGGTGGTTACAACATCCCGGGCGTGTCCCCTGAAGACATGAAGAAGCTCGGTGACGCCCGCAAGGCCGCCGCCGAAACCCCTGAAGTCAAGAAGGCCCAGGAAGCTGCCACCGCCGCCCGCGAAAAGGCCGCCAAGGCCGAGGACAAGGACAAGGAAGCGGCCCGCGCTGAAGCCATGAAGGCCGGCCAAGCCGCCCGCGAAGCGCTGAACGCCGCGATCCTCAAGTCCAACCCCGAACTCGCCGACCTCCTCAAGAAGGTCGAAGAAGCCATGAAGAACCGCCAAGGCGGCAAGGGTGGCAAGGGTGGCGAAGGCAAGGGCAAGGGCGAAGGCAAGGGTAAGGGCGAAAAGCCTGCCGACGCTCCGGCCGCCAAGTAATCTTCGGATTACACGGCTCCCATCAGACCCCGGTTCGCCGGGGTCTTTTTTTGTCCCAACGATTCGACCCGATGAACTTACTCCCGTTTACGGGGTATAATGAATAAGACCATGCCCCGCGCTTACCTCGCCCTTTTCCTCGCCACCGCCGCCACCGTGACGGCCGCCGACAACGCGACGGCCGCCGCACCGGCCGCCCAGCCCGCCGTCAAGGCCAACGTCCCGGGTTTGCCCGAAGTCGAAGGCGTCTCCCGCGAAGAACTCGTCAAGTTCCGTCGGGCCGCCGCCCAGGCCGCCGCCGACCCGGAGATCAAGGCCGCCCGCGAGAAGATTCTGGAAATCCGCAAGCAGGCCGAATTCGCGAGCGATGACGAAAAGAAGTCGCTGCGCGGCGAAGTCGAAGCCGCCGTCGACAAGCTCGTGGAACTCACCCGATCCGCCATCGCGAAAGCGGACCCATCCCTCTCCAAGGAAACCATCGTGAAGGTCAGTGTCGCCTTCGAGAAACAGCAGCGCACCCGCCTGCAGGAAGCCAACAAGAAGGCCGTGGCCGGCAACGGCAAGGCCTTCCCGGGTAGCGCCGACGCCAAGCCCGCCGCGCGCGACCCGCAGGCCGACAAGAAGACCCTCCCGACCTCGCCCGCCGCGCGCGGCCCCGTGTCGGTGCCGCAGGTCGACGGCGTGAGCACCGAGGACACCGCCAAATTCAAGGCCGCCCTGCCGCGCGCCTACCAGGACGCCGCCTGGAGGACCGCCCGCACGAAACTACAGGAACTGACCGCCAAGACGCAGTTCCTCACCGGCAGCGAGCGGGCCGACATGCAGCCTGACTTCGAGAAAACCACGGCCGAAATGCGCGCGGCCATGCGCGCCGCCATCGCCAAGGTCGACCCCTCCCTTTCCACGGAAACCATCGCAAAAATCAGCGAGGCCATGGAACAGAACCTACGCGCCGGTCGCGGCAAATAAGCCTGCCCGATCCATTCTCCACCCCCTATCCCCCATCCCCTCATGAAATCCCTTCTCTGCCTCCTCATCGCCGCCAACCTCGCCTGGGCAGCGGAGCCCGCGAAGCCCACCGCCACGACCTCCACGGAGCCCGCCACCAAGGCCGGCAAACGGGTCGCAGGTGGCGCCGCCCAACGTCAGCCCGTCGTGCCCGATGACGTCGCAGGGGTCACCAAGGAGGAGCTCGCGAAGATCAAGGTCGCCGCGCTCAAAGCCTTCCAGGATGAATCCGTGAAAGCCGCGCGCGAACGCATGGTGGAAGCCCGCGGCCGCCTGGAATTCGCCAGCGGCGCGGAGAAGAAAGACCTCGCGGTCGACGCGCGTCGCGCGGTGGACGAAGTCCGCAGCGCCCTGCTGGCCGCCATCTGCAAGCACGACCCGTCCATCAAGATGATGTCGCTGGAGAAAGTCATGGACGCCATGGATGCCCAGCGCACCAAGGCCACGGATGGGGCCAAAAAGAAGAAGGCCGCCGACAAGGTGCCGGCCGCGGAAGACGCCGCCAAGAAGACTACTTGACCGCCGCCAGCGCCTGCCGGAGTTCCTCGTCCTTGAGCGGACGATTCCACAGCAGGAAGCGGCGGATGGAGCCATCGAACGACTCGTAGCCGGGATGGTTGACCGCATCGCGTTCTTGTCCGATGCACAGCTTCGAAGCATCGGCCTTGGGGTTCACGGGGAACTTAGCCGTGGCGACCGCCTTCGGCTGATCGACGAAGAGCTCGGCGAGGACCTCGCCTTGACCGGCGCCCAGACGACCCGCCACGACCACCCATTGGCCGACGGCGAGCTTGGGGCCGGCGACCTTGGGATTGTTCACGTCGAAGCGGCCGAAAGTCAGCCCATTGCGGGCACCCCACCAGACCGTGTTGTCGTCATCGAGGCAGCCCCATAGGCCTTCGTATTTGCCGCCGTTCCGCAGGTTGCCGAAGAAGGAATTCACGTCCTTGAGGCCGCCCTTGGCTTGGACGGCGGGACGCAACACCGCGATCCACGTGCACCCGTCGCCGCGCACCACGCCATCCAAGGCCTTCTCGTCGTGGCAGACGAGCTCCTGCGCCGCGAAGCCCACGCCCTCCGTGGCGTCCTTGGGGGCGGTCGGCAGGCCGGAACCGGCGACTTTGCGGCCTTGGTCCTGACCCACAAAATCACGCGCCTCGGCGGGACCGGCTTGGTTGATCCACTTGGTCACGCGGCCCTGCGCATCGACCGTGAGGCCCACACGGGCATCGAGGTCGACGAGCAGGCTTTCACGCGGCAGGTCGGCCGCGACGGCCAACACAGCGGAGGCCAGGAACAAGGCGGGGCGAAGCATAGGGCCAAATTACCCCCAATCCCAACGAAAGCATCCCCTAAATGCCGTAAAATGAAAGCCGTCCTATGGATAATACTATTGGAACCCCACCGTCTTGGCCTTTTCTAACTAGCATGTCCCCCCGCACCCTCCGCCTCCTCGGACTCGCCTGCCTCACCTCGCTCACGGCTACCGCCCAGACGGTCTTCATCGAAGCCGAATCCCTCGCCAGCCACGGTGGTTGGAAACTCGACACCGCCTTCACGAACATCGTCGGCTCTCCCTACCTGCTGGCGCACGGCCTCGGCAAGCCGGTCGCCGACGCCCAAGGCACCGCGAAGATCCCCAGCGCCGGCGACTACCGCGTCTGGGTCCGCACCAAGGATTGGGTCGGCCATTGGAACGCCCCCGGCTCGCCCGGCCGCTTCCAGCTCATCGTCAACGGCCAGCCGCTCGCCACCGAGTTCGGGGCCAAGGGCGCGGAATGGCATTGGCAGGACGGCGGCAAGGTCACGCTGGCGGCCGGCGAAGCCAAGATCGCGCTCCATGACCTCACCGGCTTCAATGGCCGCTGCGATGCCATCGTCTTGACCAAGGACAACGGGACCCCGCCCGACGCGGCGCAGGCCCTCGCGGCGTACCGCAATTCCTTCAACAACCCGAACGGCCCGGAAGACGTGGGCGAATACGACCTCGTCGTCGTCGGCGGCGGCTACGGCGGCCTCGGCGCCGCGCTCTCGGGCGCCCGCCAATCCCTCAAGGTCGCCTTCATCCAAGACCGCTTCGTCCTCGGCGGCAACGGCAGCTCCGAGATCGGCGTCTGGGCGATGGGCGGCACCACCCGCGGCAAATACCCGCACCTCGGCGAAATCATCGAAGAGATCGCGGACCGCTCGCCCGACAGCCCGGGCCGCATCGACAGCTTCGGCGACGAACTCAAGGAGAAGGTCGTCCGCGCCGAGAAGAACATCAGCCTCTTCCTCGGCCATTTCGCCACCGGCGTCGTCATGGACGGCAACCGCATCGCCGCCGTGAAGGCCATCGACGTCAAGACCGGCCGTGAGCGCGTCTTCCGCGCGAAGTTCGTCGCCGACACCACCGGCCACGGTTGGGTCGGCGCGTACGCGGGAGCCGAGTACCGCATCGAGCCCAACAAGCGCATGGGCATGTCGAACATGTGGTTCTACCAGGATGCCGCCGCGCCCGTCGCTTGGCCCGCCACGCCATGGGCCCTGCCCTTGGCCCTCGGCGACTTCCCGTTGCTGCAGAAGTCGAGCTCGAAGCTCGACGACAAGCCCTTCATGAAGGCCGAGTGGTTCTGGGAATCCGGCTTCGACAAGGACCCCATCAAGGACCTCGAATACATCCGCGACTGGAATCTCCGCGCCATGTACGGGGCTTTCTCGGCGCTCAAGAACGGCGAACAAAAGGACAAGTACGCCTTGGCCGAGCTCAAGTGGGCCTCCCACGTCGGCGGCCCGCGTGAATCGCGCCTGCTGACCGGTGACATCATCCTGACGAAGGAAGACATCGTGGACCGCAAGGACTTCGCCGACGGCTGCGTGCCGACCACCTGGGACATCGATCTCCACTACGCCCGCGAGCAGTACGCCAAGAAGTTCCCGGACAACCCGTTTATCTCCCGCGCCGCGTTCGGTTACGTCAACGCCAGCGGCAAGCACGTCGTCGCCGTCGACCGCCGCAACGGTTACCCGCTGCCCTACCGCCTCTTCTACTCGAAGAACATCGACAACCTCTTCATGGCCGGCCGCCACATCTCCGTCACGCACGAGGCCCTCGGCACCGTGCGCGTCATGCGCACCATCGGCATGATGGGCGAAGTCGTCGGCAAGGCCGCCTACCTCGCGGTCCGCGAGAAGACCAACCCCCGCGGCGTCTACCAAGAACACCTCCCCGCCCTCATCAAGCTGATGGAACAGCCCGGCCGCATGCGCCGCACGTCGCTGGACGGCGAGCTCGCGCTCGACACCTCGATCGCCGACTACAAGCAGCTCCCCGTGGGTCGGATGAACGCCGACCTCGGCAAGGCCGCCGGGGCGCCGAACAAGCTCACCGCCGACGAGAAGGCGGAACTCGCCAAGCTCCCGGGCATCGTCGTCGACGACTCGGAAGCCAAGCTCAAGGGCAACTGGAACGCCGGCCACGGCATCCCCCACCTCGGTGCCGGCTACCACTACGCCCCGAAGGGCGACAACGAAGCCGCGTACGCCTTCAAGATCCCGCAAGCCGGCCGTTATGAAGTCCGCCTCTATTGGGCCGGCCACGAAAACCGCGCCAGCAACGCGACCGTCACCCTCAACCCGACGGGCAAGCAGGTCGTGACGCTCACGGCCAACCAGAAGACCAACCCCGAAGGCGGCTTCCAACTCCTCGGCACCTACGAATTCACCGCGGGCGCCCACACCCTCACGATCGGCGGCAAGAACGCCAACGGCAACATCCACGCCGACGCGGTGCAGCTGCTCCCCGCCAAATAAAGCATGGGGCGACTGCAAGGCTGGGCGGTGCGGCTCTGGCGCCTCGGGGCGCTAGGCGTCGCCGTCTGGCTGCTGCAGCTGACGACGCCCTCGCCGGACTCCGCCTTGGCGCAGCTGACGCTGGCGGACGCCCAGGCCTTCTTCCCCGAAGCGGTCGCCCTCAAGCCCGGGCCCCAAGCCACGTTGGTCGTCCGTGACCAGTACCAGAACAAGCTCGGGCTGCTCCTGACGACCCAGCCGGAGGCCGAGAAGGTGCTCGGCTACCAAGGGCCCAGCAACGTCCTCGTCGCGCTCGACAACCACGACCGCGTCGTCGGCACGCGCATCTTGTCGTCGGAGGATACGCCGGGCCACGTCGACAAGCTCCGCGACAACCCCCAGTTCGCGAAGTCGCTGCGGGATTGGCGGCCCACTTCGGAACCCGCGCCGAAACTGGAAGGCTACGCCGGCTCCACGCTCACCGCGCTGTCCATCGTCCAATCCATCCAGCAACGCACCGCCGGCACCTACGCCTCGCTGCGTTTCCCGACCCCGCTTTCGCTCGATGAGGTCAAGCGGCTGGGCTTCCCCACCGCCGCGGGCTTCGAACGCAACGTCCCGCGCCTCGGCTGGAACCTCGTCCGGGACGCCCAAGGCAAAGCCCTCGGCTACGCGGTGCGCTCCTCGCCGTCGTCCGACGAGATCAACGGCTACGCCGGCCCCTCGGAAACGCTCCTCGCCGTCGAGGTCGACCAGTTGACCATCCGCCAGATCGTCCTCCGCGAAACCTACGACACGACCCAGTACGTGCAACGCATCCACGACGACGGGGAATACCTGAAGTCGCTCGCGAAGTGGAACACGAAGGAATGGCCCAAGGTGGACTTCACGAGCGCCCAGCTCGAAGGCGTCGCGGGGGCAACCCTGACGAGTTATGCGATCGCGGAAGGCATCAAGCAGCGCTTCGCGGACGACGCCAAGGGCGAGCTCGCCAAGCGCCGCGGCACCTGGGACCTCATCCAACAGGCGGCTGGCTGGTGCTTCCTGCTGGGAGCCCTGCTGATGACCTTCACGAACCTGCACGGCAAGCCATGGGTCCGGACGGCTTGGCAACTGCTGCTGGTGGCCGGGCTCGGCCTATGGCTCGGGCAGATGATCTCGCTCTCGCTCTTCGTCGGCTGGGCGCGCCATGGCCTCCCCGGCGGGCCGACCACGGGCTTGGTGGCCTTGGGGGCGATGGCCTTGCTCATCCCTTGGTCCACCCGTCGCCAAGCCTACTGCCACCAGATCTGCCCGCACGGCGCGGCCCAAGAACTCCTGGGACGCTTCCCCAAGCTGCACCTCCGCCTCTCGACGCAGACGCACCGCTGGCTTCGCCTCATCCCGTTCATCCTCCTCGGGGGCTCGTTCCTGGCCGCGCTGCTGTGGCCGCGCTGGAGCTTGGGCCAACTGGAACCCTTCGACGCCTGGTTGCTCAGCGGCGTCGCGCTCAGTTCCGTCATCATCGCCGTCCTCGGGCTCGTCGTGGCCGTCTTCATCCCCCAAGGCTTCTGCAAATACGGCTGCCCGACGGGCGCGCTCCTGAACTTCACCCGCACCCAAAACCAGCAGGAGACGTGGGCGAAACGCGACACCTTCGCCGCGTTGCTCCTGCTCGTCGGCGCCCTCCTCACGCTGGGCCGGCCCCGCGAAAACCTCGACCTCGTGACGGGGCGAACCGAACCCACGACACCGGTCACCGAGATGCATGGCGGAGCCTTCGGGACGACGTGGACGGTCAAGGTGCGCGGCCCCATCGCCGACCGCACGACGCTGCACAAGGACATCGAAGCGGAGATCAACCGGGTGGAGTTCGCGCTCTCCCACTGGCGGAAGGGCTCGCAGGCCAGCCGCTTCAACGAACTCGAGTCCACCCAACCGATGGCGATCGACGCCGAGATGGCCGAGCTCCTCGCCTTCACGCAGAAACTCTGGACGGCCTCCGGGCGCAACTACGACGTCACCGTCGCGCCGTTGACCAGCCTCTGGGGTTATGGGCCGGCGGGCAGCCACCTCCCCGTGCCGTCCGCGGAGAAGCTCCGCGAGACCCTGACCTTCGTCGGCTCGGATAAACTCGCCGTGGACGCCCCCAACGGGAGCGTGCGCAAGAGCCACCCTCGCGTGCAGTTGGACCTCGGCTCGGTCCTCCAAGGCTACGCCGCGGACCGCCTGGCCCAAGTGCTCCGCCAAGCCGGACAAAAGGAGTTCCTCATCGAAGTCGGGGGCGAACTCCTGGCGGCCGGGCGCTGGCAGGTCGGCGTCGAAGACCCCTTCAACCCACGGGTCATGATCGCGAAGCCCGTGCTCACCGACATGGCCTTGAGTCCCTCCGGCCTTTACCGCGCCAAGCGCCAGGCCGAAGGCAAATCCATCGCGCACATCCTCTCCCCGCAGACCGGCCAGCCCGTGGAGCCGACCATCGAGCTCTGCTGCGTTTACCACGCGAGCGGCCTGCAGGCGGACGGCTGGTCGACGGCCCTGATGGCCTCAGGCTGGAAGGACGCCCAGGCCATCGCCGAACGCGAAGGCCTCGCCGTGATGCTCGTCGGCCCGAAGGGCGAAACCTGGAAGTCGCAGGCTTTGCAGGCGCTCAAGTAAGCCCGCTCACTGCAGGACTTTCGTCAGGGCCTCGCTCCAACGCTGCGCGATCTTCTCGGCGCCCGATGCGTTCGGATGCACCAGGTCGGCGATGGTGTCCTTCGCCGGATCGAAGCCGGTGGCGAGGTCCACCAGGTAGACCGGCTGCGCGGGGCGATGCAGTTCCTTGACCAGGCCGGCGAGCGCCGTGTTCAGTTCCGGGATATAGCTGTACTTCGGCAACTTGCCGCTGGGGATGACCTGGGCGACGAAGACGATGGCCTTGGGGTTGAGGCGACGGGCGGTCGCGATCATCTCGCGGTGCGCGGCGACGATGCCGGCGACCGGCTTCTCCTCGACGAAATGGTTATGACCGGCCTGGAGCATCAGGACATCCGCCGGCTGGGCCGTCAGCTTCGCCTCGAGGATGGACGCCAGGAACTCCGCGTTCTTCCCGCCGTGACCTTCATGCCAGAGCTGGGCATGGGGGGCCGCGGTCTTCTGCGAACCGACGAAGACAAAACGCACGCCCGCGGCCTGCAGCTTCGCCGCCAAAGGTATGCGGTAGGTGGCGAAGGTCTTGCCCCCGCCTTGGGTGATCGAATCCCCCACCGCCATGATGCGGTACGTGGTGGCTTCAGCGGCGAGCAAACCGCTCGCCAAGCAGAGGCAGAGGAAGCGGAACATCACGGGGTAATCAGGCGAAGAACTTCAGGGCCTGCTCCGCGAGCAAGGCCATCGCCAAGCCGGAGAAGCCGATGAGCGTCTCGGTGATGGTCCAGGTCCGGAGGGTCTGCCCGACCGTCAAGCCGAGGCATTCCTTGACCATCCAGAAGCCGCTGTCGTTGAGGTGCGACAGGAAGAGCGACCCACAGCCGATCGAAATCACCATGAGCTCGGGGCTGGTCCCGGGATGGGCCGCCAGCACCGGGGCGATGAAGCCGGAAGCCACCGTGATGGCCACGGTCGCAGACCCCGTCGCGACGCGGATGAAGGCCGAGACGAGCCAACCATAGACCAGGAGCGGCAGGCCGGCCGAGGCGGCCAATTCCGCGAGCTGCTTGGCGACGCCCGCCTCGCGCATCACGAGGGCGAAGCCACCCCCTGCACCGACGAGGATCAGGGTCATGCCGATGCCCGCCACGCTTTGTTCGGAGAACTTGAGCAAGTCGGCCTGGGACCGACCGCAGCGCCGACCAAACGCCCACATCGCGAAGAGCACGGAAAGCAAGAGCGCCATGACCGGATGACCGATGAGCAAAGCCGCCTTACCGAGGGGCGTCCCGGCGGCATGCAGGAGTTCGGTGGCCGTCCCACCGAGCAAGAGGATGACCGGCAGCAGGACCGTGAACAGCGTCAGGCCAAAGGACGGCAGCACCTGCCCTTCCGTGACCGACGGCGCAAAGGCCGGCGTGGCGACCTCCACGCGCTTGACGGCCAGACGCGCGAAGAACGGACCCGCGATCGCGGCGACCGGGATGCCGAGGACGAGCGCCCACAGGATGACCTTCCCCATGTCCGCATGGAGTTCCTTGATGGCGATGACGGGGCCGGGGTGCGGCGGCATGAGCCCATGCATGACCGAGAGGAACGAAAGCATCGGCAGGACCAACAGCAGGAACGGCTTCCCCGTTTCCTTCGCCAAGGTGATGACGATGGGCAAAATGAGCAGCAGGCCGACCGCGAACCAGGTCGTCATGCCGATGCACAAGGCCAACAGAATGATGCAGAGACCGATGCGGTCCGGGCCCAAGGCCGAGATGAAACGCTTGGCGAGGACGCCGGCGCCACCGGATTCGGCGAGGAGCTTGCCGAAGACGACGCCCAAGACGATGATCGAACCCGTGCTCGCCAAGGTCCGCCCAAAGCCGGTCTGGAAGGAATCCAGCACGCCGGCCATCGACAGCGGGACGACGCCCGGCACCACCACTTGCGTGGCCACGACCATCGCCCCGAGCGCGAGCGAACTCAGCAAGAGCGCGATGAAGGGGTTGAGCTTCAGCCACGTGACGAGACCGACCAGGACGGCGATGGCGAGGAGGGCGTAGAGCATGGCGGAAAGGGCTTAGGCCTTGGGAGGAGCGACCGTGGCGCGGGTCGCGCCAGTGCTGATGCCGCCGTCCACCAGGAGCGTCTGGCCGGTGACATAGCGGCTTTCCTCGGATGCGAGGAAGACCACGGGGCCGGCGAGGTCGTTCGCCGCGCCCGGCCGCTTGAGCGGGATCCGGTCGCACAGGTATTCGACCCACTCCTTCTGCTCGTAGAGTACCGCGTTCTGCGCGGTCTTGAACCAACCCGGGGCGAGGCAATTCACCGTCACGCCATGGCGGCCCCAGTCGTCGGCCAGACTCATCGTCAGCTGCTTCACGCCACCGCGGCTCGCGCCATACGGGGCGAGGCCCGCGTAACCGGCGACGCACGTCACGGAACCGATGTTGATGATCCGACCGTAACCGCGGGCGATCATGCCCGGAGCGACGGCCTGGGCGGTGAAGAACGTCCCGCGCAGGTTCGTATCGAGGATGGTGTTCCAATCGTCCCAGGTCACCTCCAGGGCGGGCTTGCGGATGTTGCAGCCCGCGTTGTTGACGAGGATGTCGATGCGGCCCATCTGCCGCTCCACGTCGGCGACCGCGGCCTTGATGCTGGCGCCGTCACGGACATCGAGGGCGACCGCGCAGGTGCGTCGCCCGAGGGCTTCGATCTCCTTCCGGAAGGCGTCGAGCTTGGACGCATCGCGGCTGGACATGGCGATATCGGCGCCGGCCTGCGCGAGGGCGCGGGCGAAGTGCTGGCCGAGACCGCGGCTGGTGCCCGTGATGAAGGCGACCTTGCCGGCGAGGCTGAAGAACGGGGCGGACATTAGTTCTGGGGAGCGAGGATGACCTTCATGACGCCCGGGGCGCCGGCGTAGAGCTTGGCGAACCAATCGGCGCCCTGCTCGAGCGGGGCGACGGCGGAGATGATCTTGTCGACCTTGATCTGCTTGGTCGCGAGGAGCTCGATGCAGCGCGGAATCTCCCCGGCGGAAGCGCACGACCCCTGCAGGCGGAGCTGGCGGGTGACGACGACCTGCAAGGGCAGTTCGGTCTTGGGCGAAAGGTTGCCGACGAGCGTCACCGTGCCGCCCTTGCGCACCGCATGGATGGCGGACTGGACCGTGGCGTTGAGTCCGACGCACTCGAAGGCCGCATCGGCGCCCTGCCCCTTCGTCAGGGACTTCACGAACTCCGCCAGGTCGCCGCCGGTCTTGGCGTTGAACCGGTGGGTCGCCCCGAGTTCACACGCGACATCCAGGCGGGCGTCCTCGGTGTCGACGGCGATGAGCTGGGTGAAGCCCGCGATCTTGGCCGCCTGGAGCGTCAGCAGGCCGATCATGCCCGTACCGACGATCACGGCGGTGTCGCCCGGGGCGCACGGCGTGAGACGGACGGCGTGCACGCCGACGGAAACGGCCTCGATCATGGCCGCCTCATTGAAGCCCAAGGCATCGGGGAGGACATGGACGATGCGGGCCGGGACGGTGACGAACTCGGCGAAGGCCCCGTGGCGGCGGTAGTCGCCGCAGGAGACGCCGAGGACCTGGCGGTTGTCGCAGAGGTTCACGTCGCCGCGTTGGCAATGGACGCACCCGCCGCAGAAGACCGTGGAGTCGAAGGTCACGCGCTGGCCGGGCGCGAGGTGCTTCACTTCGGCGCCGACGCCGGTGATGACGCCCGCGGCCTCGTGGCCCATGACGAGGGGCGGGATGCGCCGGCCCGTCGAACCATCGTAACCATGGATATCGGAACCGCAGATGCCGCAGGCCTTGACCTGAATCAGGACGTCGGCCGGACCGCAGACCGGGTCCGCGACCGTCGTGTAGGACATCTTCTTATATTCCGTCAGCAGCAGGGCCTTCATGGGGGACTTCTTTATTGGACGGGTTCTGACCCCGAGCAAGCCCAGCCTCACAGCCGGGCGACCCAAGCAACAAAAAGCCCCGGCGGAGCCGGGGCTAAGTGGTCGGCGCTCAGGCCGTGTTACTTCTTTTCGCCGCAGCAGCCCGAGCCGGAGTCGGTGGAGCAGCAGGCGCCGGCAGAGCCGTCGGACTGGCAACCGCAGGGGCAAGAAGCGCAGCAACGGCAGCCGCAGCACTTCTTCCAGACGTCATAGGCCAGGAACAAGCAGGCCAGGACCGCGAAGATCACGACCGGGTCCTTGAGGCCACCGAACATGAACTGGTGGACGCAGGCGATGTTGAAGACGATGGCGCCGATGAGGATGAGGCCGAGGGTCCGGAGGCGCGGCAGGACGAGGAGCAGGCCGCCGACGATTTCCAGGATCTTGACGACCTTGAGGTAGCCCGTGCTGTACATGGCGCCGATGAAGGCGGCGGCCGGCGAACCTTCGGGCAGCGGCGGGATCGTGATGAACGGGAAGAAGAAGTTGAGTCCGAAGACGATGAAGATCGCGCCGAGGAGGACGGCGACGATGTTGGAGGCGAGTTTCATGATGCGTTGTTGGCTGGGTGAGAGGGGGGACGGCCAGAGGGCGAAGACGAGAAAGACGACGCCGAGGAAGGCGAAGAGGCTGTCGACGACTGACATATAGTCAGGCTACGCGCTCGGACCAGAAGGTCAATGCAGGGCTCAGAGGGCCTTGTGGGCACCGTCGCAGAGGGCGCCCTTCTTGGAGTGCTTGCAGGCGCAGAAGTAGATGGTGCCGTTGGCTTCGGCCTTGTAAGGAACCGGAGCGAAGGCGGAACCCTTATGGGCGCCGTCGCAGAACGGCTGGGACTTCGAATGGCCGCAAGAACACCAGTAGTAGGTCTTACCGGCTTCGACGAGGACAGGGAGCGGAGACTTCTGCGGAATATGTGGTGCGGACATGGCTAGATAATCGTTTGCCGGGCGACTTACGCAAGGTCGAAGAGGAGTGCCTCGACGGGCCCCGCGGAGACGAACTCAAAGCGACCAGACGCTTCGGAACTCACGGCGTCGCCCGGCTGCAGCTTCACATCACCGACCGTGACCTCGCCGGCGATCAACTGAAACCACAGTCCCCTGCCCGGCGCCAGGTCGTGCACCACGGTCAAGGCCTTGGCGGACTTCACGCGATAAACGTCCGCGTCTTGGCTGATGTGCGCCGAACCTTCCCGGCCGTCGTTGGAGATGATGAGCACCTTCGGGGCGGCGAGCTGGGGCAACGTCGGCGTCCACTCGGCGTACCGCGGCTTCAAGCCGGCCCGGTCCGGCTGAATCCAGACCTGCAGGATCTGCAACGGCTCCGCAGCGGAGGGGTTGAATTCGCTGTGCTTCACCCCGGCGCCCGCGCTCATGACCTGAATTTGGCCGGGCTTCACCTGCGCATGATTACCCATGCTGTCGCGGTGCTCGATGGTGCCTTCCAGGACGTAGCTGAAGATCTCCATGTCCCGATGGCCATGCGGGGGGAAGCCGCCGCCGGGAGCGATGATGTCTTGGTTGATGACGCGCAAGGAGCGGAAGCCCATGTGCTTCGGGTCGTAATAATCCGCGAAGCTGAATGAATGCCAGGTCTTGAGCCAGCCATGGTCGGCGTGGCCGCGCTCGTGCGAACGGCGGGTCTGCAGTTTCATGCTTCTTATCTAAAATGAAAAGCCGCCGAAGTCGACCCAGCCAATGGTTAAAAATTCGTCACGCATCCTTGCCCCACCGGGCGTTTTATCCACAGTTGCGGCCCTATGCTCTCCCGCCTCTGCTTCACCGCCCTCGCCACCGTGGCCCTGCTCAACCCGCTCGGCGCCGCCATCGTCGAGAAACCCATCGAATACAAGTCCGGCGACGTCGTCTGCGAAGGCTGGCAGGCCTACGATGACGCCCTCGCGGGCAAGCGTCCGGCGATCCTCGTGGTCCACCAGTGGACCGGCATCAGCGCGCATGAGAAGGCCGCCGCCCGCCAATTGGCCGAACTCGGCTACAACGTCATGGTCGCCGACGTCTACGGCAAAGGCGTGCGCCCGCAACCGCCGGCCGCCGGCCAGGAAGCCGGTAAGTACAAGAAGGACCGCCCCCTCCTCCGCGCCCGCCTGACCGCGGCGCTCGCCATCCTCAAGCAGGACGCCCGCACCGACGGGACCAAACTCGCCGCGACCGGCTATTGCTTCGGCGGCACGTCCGTCCTCGAACTCGCCCGCAGCGGCGCCGACCTCAAGGGCGTCGTCAGCTTCCACGGCGGCCTCGACTCCCCCACCCCGGCCGACGGCAAGAACATCAAAGGCAAGGTCCTCGCGCTGCATGGCGCCGACGATCCCTACGTCGCCGCGAAGGACATCGCCGCCTTCGAGCAGGAACTCAAAGACGCCAAGGTCTCCTACCAACTGATCAAGTATCCGGGCGCGGTGCATAGCTTCACGCACAAGGAAGCCGGCAACGACAACTCCAAGGGCGCGGCCTACAACGAAGCCGCGGACAAGGCCTCGTGGTCCGAGATGAAGGCCTTCCTGACCGACCTCTTCGGGACGAAATAATCCATCCTGCTCCGGCACAAAGCCCCGGTGACGAGAGTCAGCCGGGGCTTTGTTTTGGCCCACTATCCCAGCGGCGGGCCCACCAGGCCCGTCGAGGGTGCGCATAACGGGTTGATGCCCCTCGGAAACCGGCTTAACCCTAGGTACCCCATGAAGACCTTGCTGTCCCTGCTTTGCCTGACCACCGCCGCCTCGGCGCAAACGATCTTGGCGCAGCCCTATCTGCAACCGGGACCGCAGGGTGCGCTGGCGACCACGGATGAGATGCGCGTCATCTGGGTCACGGACCAGACCCCCGGAAACTTCACCGTCGAGTACGCCGTCCAGGGCGCCAAGCCCATCGCCGCCAAGGTCGAGGTCGCGTCGATGGATTTCGCCGCCCCGGTCGCCAAGCCCCCGGCCCCGGCCGAAAAGGATCAGCACTACATCCGTTACAGCGCCGCCCTCACCGGACTCCCCCTCGACAGCACGTTCAGCTATGCCGTCAAGTTGGACGGTAAGGTCATCCGCGAACAGACCACCCACACCCGCGTCAGCGCCAACAGGCCCACGCGCTTCATCTTGGTCGGCGACCTCGCCGACGGCAAGGCCAGCCAGAACGTGATCGCCTACCAGATGAGCCTGCAGAAACCGCATTACACCGTGCTCCTCGGCGACATCATCTACCCCTCCGGTCGCGTATACCACTACATGAAGTATTTCTGGAGCACCTACAGCAACCCGACGGAGCCGAGCGAAAAGAACGGCGCGCCCATGATGGCCACCGTCCCCTTCTATGCCGTGCTCGGCAACCACGACGCGTACGTCGCCAGACTGAACAGCTATCCCGACGCGTATGCGGCCTATTACTTCTTCAACGCCCCGCAGAACGGCCTGCCGGAAGGCGTTTGGAACACGGCCCTGCCCAAAGGCGAGGCGGCGAAGCCTTTCCGCAACCTCGCCGGCAAGAACTACCCCGCCCTCGGTTTCTACTCCTTCGACTACGGCGCCGCCCACATCGTCGTGCTCGACAACAGCGGCGGCGGCAAGTCGGACGACCCCGCCGTCATGGCCTGGCTCGACCAAGACCTCAAGGCCACGAAGCAGCCGTGGAAATTCGTCGCCCTGCACGTCCCGCCGTTCCAGGTCTCGGCGAGCCACTACGGCGACCAACGGCAACGGAAGTTCGCGCCCATCTTCGAGGCCAACGGCGTCGACGTCGTCTTCGCCGGGCATGTCCATAATTTCCAACGCAGCAAGCCGTTCCGCTTCTTGCCCGCCAGCGGCGCCGCCGCCGCGGTCGCCGCCAAGCCGCTGCCCGACGACCCGAAGGCGAACCCGCCGAGCCTCGTCCCGAAAACCCCGCCGAGTTACGTGAACGGCGCGTTCACGCTCGATGAAGCCTTCGATGGGGCCAAGCACACCCGCCCCAACGGCGTCATCTACGTCGTGCAAGGCGGCGGCGGCGCGAAACTCTACACCGGCACGGTGGACAAGAACCTGGCCAAGCTCCCCAACGGCGGGAAAGACAACTTCGCGCCGTTCAACGCCAAGTACTACGAAAGCCTCCACTCCTTCACCGTCGTCGACCTCACCGCGAAGAAGTTCGAGATGCGGACAATCAACGAGAAGGGCGAGGAAATCGACCGCTGCGTGATCGAGAAATAAGCCGGCTCAACCCGTGAACTGCGGGTGCTGGCGGATGCGGGCCTCGAAAGCGGCGCGTTCCTGCTCGGTCAGCCCGTCCGGGAACTTCGCCTGCGAGCGGTCCCACTTGCCGAGCCATTCGGCTCCGAGCAAGGCATGACGAGGGGCACCCGACCACCCCGCGGTGAGCGCGATGGTGGTGTCCTTCTTCACGCCCGTGCCGACGCCGGCGGCGACGAAGAAACCCGCGTGCAGCAGACCCGCGCGGACGGCGGTCGACGCCGAATAGGTGAACAGTTCGGCGGAGCGCTCCGAACGGACGAGCTCATGCAGACGCGCGAAGGACGCCAGCTTCCAGCAGGCCGTGTCCGTCTTGTGCGAGAAGAAATCGTAGAAGATGAGGTCCGGCTTGGCCGAGGCCTGCGGCGCCCGCTCCCAGAAGTCCCCTTCGAGGAGCTCCCAGGAAAGGCCGGGGAACTGACGCGAAGCCCACTGACCGCGGGCGAGCACCGCATCCGGACCGGAGTGGCGGAGATACGGGAAGTGCGATTTGTGCGTGAGCGCCAGGCGCAGCGAATCGAGGTCGTTCTCGAAGCTGACGAGCTTGAGCCGACGCACCGGGCCTTGCGCCGCGGCGGCCTCGTAGCACTGCACGGCGGCCATGGCGTTGGCGGCGGCGCCGAGGCCCACATCCCAGATGACGAGCTCGGGCACTTCCTCGGGGGACCTGCCGGCGGGCAGCTGCAGGCGTTCGGCCAAGGCCGACTGATCGACGTAGAGCGACTTCGCCTCCTCCATCGGGGGCGTGTGCGAATGCATGATCTCGCCGGAGGACACCTGCCGGATGCTGGCGAAACCCGCCTCGGCGATGTTCACGGTGTAATCGCCCAGCGTGCGCGGACGGCGCTCCTTGCCGACCTTCGGCGGCACCGCCGGGTGGTCCATGTCCTCGACCTGCAGGAACCGGCGCTTCTCGTTGTACAGCGCGAGGAAACGGTCTTCGAGGATGATCTGGCGGATCACCCGCATCAACTGATGGTAGAACGCGATGTTATGCTGGCCCAACAACGTCCAACCCAAGGGCTCCTGCGTCTTGGTGAGGTGATGGAGGTAGCCGCGGGAATACTTGCGGCAGACCGGACAGAGGCAGGTCGGGTCGAGCTTCTCGTCGGAGAACTTGTAGACCGATCGGCGCAGCTGGAGCAGGCCGCGCGAGGTGAACGCCGTGCCGAACTGCGCCACCTTGTTCGGGATGATGCAGTCGAACATGTCGACCCCGCGGTGGACGGCTTCGAGCAGGTCGAGCGGCGTCCCGACGCCCATGAGGTAGCGCGGTCGATCCGCCGGCAGCATGGCCGCGGCGACCTCGCAGGTATCCTCGCGCTGGTGCTTCTCCTCGCCGACGGCCAAACCGCCGATGGCGAACCCGTCGAACGGCAATTGGGTCAGGCCATCCGCGCTCTGCTTGCGCAGGTGCGGGTACAAGGCGCCTTGCACGATGGCGAACATCGACTGCGGGGACTCGCCGCGGGCCTTGAGGCTACGGACCGCCCAGCGTTGCGTGATCTCGAGGGCGCGGCGCGCCGTGGCCTCGTCGGCCGTCGACGGGATGCACTGGTCGAGCACCATCATGATGTCGCTGCCGATGGCCATCTGCGTCCCGATGCTGACCTCGGGGCTGAGCAGGATCTTCTTGCCGTCGACGTAGCTGCGGAATTCGGCCCCCTCTTCCTCGATGGAACGGGAGTGCGGCAGCGAGAAAATCTGGAAGCCACCGGAATCCGTCAGGAACGACTTCTCCCAGCCGGTGAATCGGTGGATATCGCCGAAGTGGCGGAAGACCTCGGGGCCTGGGCGGAGCAACAGATGGTAGGTGTTCGCGAGCAGGATCTGCGACCCGGACTCCAGGAGCGTGTCGAACGTCTGGGCCTTGACCGTGGCCTGGGTGCCGACCGGCATGAAGAGGGGCGTCTGCACCTCGTTATGCAACGTCCGGAAAGTCGCCGCGCGCGCCCGCGAGCCGCTGGCGACCGCCTCCAACTTGAAATTCAGCCGGGAAGGTTGCATGAGAACGCTAGGACTAAAGGTCGGTTGGCCCAAATGTAAAGGATGGGCACGGGCCGCCGACAGGACGCTTGAACTCGGCCGGCGATGGGCCACCTTACGTCCATGCGCCGCCCCGCCCTGCTGCCCTGCACGTGTTTCGCCTTGGCCCTCTTCGCCAGCGGGTGCTCGCAGCCCGCCGCCCCGGAGGTGGTCAACCTCGAGGAAAACAACGCCGTCTTCAGTTTCGCCCTCCAGGAACTCCAGGAGAAGCAGGAATTCGCCGGAGCCGTCACCATGGTCGTCGGTCCCGACCGCATCGTCGCGCTCGAAGCCTTCGGCCTGGCGGACATCGCCAGCGGTCGGCCGATGCGCAAGGACTCGCTCTTCTGGATCGCCTCGATGACGAAGCCCATCACCGCGATGGGCGTCCTCATGCTCGTCGAGGAAGGCAAGGTCGGCCTCGACGACCCCGTCGAAAAATACCTGGGCTCCTTCCAAGGTCAGCAACTCGCCACGCCGACCGGACCGGTGCCGGCCCCGCGCCCGGTCACCGTGCGCGACCTCCTCACGCACACCAGCGGGCTCTCCCCGGCGATGCCCACGAAGGCGAACCAACCCGTCGACACGGTGCCGCTCGCCGCGATGGCCGAGCTGTCGGGACGGACCCCGCTCGTCTCCGCGCCCGGCGCCAAATGGGCCTACAGCAACACCGGCATCAACACCCTCGGCCGGATCATCGAAGTCGTCAGCGGCCAGCCCTACGCGGAATTCGTGCAGAAGCGTTTCTTCGATCCGCTGGACATGAACAGCACCAGCTTCTGGCCGGACGTCACCCTGCAGGCCAGTTTGGCGACGCCGTACCGCAAGGACAAGGTCACCGGCGAACTGATCGCGGCCGGCAACACCCGTTTCAGCCAACCCTTGCAGGACCGCAAACGCACGGCGCTGCCGGCCGGCGGGCTCTTCTCCACCGCGAACGACTTGGCCCAGTTGTATCAGATGATCCTGCGCGGGGGCGAACTCGACGGGCACCGCTTCCTCCGTCCGGAAACGCTGAAGCTGATGACCACGAACCAGCTGGGCGCCCTGCCGAAGGTGAGCTTCGCGGACGGCATGCACATGGGCCTCGGCTTCCATTTGGTGGGGACGCCCGTCGGGGTCACCGAAAGCCTTTCACCCGGCAGTTTCGGCCACGGCGGCGCCTACGGCACGCAGGCCTGGATCGATCCCGTCCGCCGCCAGGCCTACGTCCTGCTCATCCAACGGACCGACCTCCCGAACTCGGATGGCTCTGAAATCCGCCGGGAATTCCAAAAGATGGCGGTCGAGGCCTTCGGCCGCTGAGACGAACCCCGACCGTGGCCTTCCTGCACACCCTTCGCCTGAGCTTCCTCGCCATCCGCGCCGTCTTGCTCTTGGCCGCCGCCGGCCTCTGCGTCTTCGGCTTCCTCGCCGCCGGCGAACCGGGCGTCTCGCTTTACTGGCGCGTCGGCTATCTGGCCGGCATGGTGCTTTCCTTGGGTCTGCTCTGGAACGTTTGGCGCACCTACCGCCGACTCCCGAAGGCGTAGCGAAGCCGCAAGCAGTTACCCCTGACACCTTCCCCACCCCTTTACCTCACGACCATGCTACGCAGCCTTCTCGTCGCCTTCCTCGCCTTCGGCAGCCTCACCGCCGCCGAGCCCAAGAAGCTCAACGTTCTCTTCATCGCGGTCGATGACCTTCGCCCGGAAAGCAACGCTTCGGGCAGCGATGTCATCCGCACGCCCAACCTGGACCGCATCGCGGCCCGCGGCACCACCTTCGACCGTGCCTACTGCCAACAAGCGGTCTGCAGCCCCTCGCGCTCGTCGCTCATGACCGGCCGACGACCCGACGCCACCCGCGTCTGGGATCTCGAGACCCATTTCCGCAAGGCCTTGCCGGACGCCGTGACCGTCGCCCAGTTCTTCAAAGAACAGGGCTATCATAGCCAAGGAATGGGCAAGATCTTCCACGGTGGTTTCGACGACGCCCCGAGCTGGTCCGTGCCGTGGGAAACGCCGCGGGCACCGCAATACGCTTCGCCCGAGGCCCTGCAGATGCAGGCGAAGAACGTCGACCAGAGCGGCCGGGCCCGCGGGCCGGCCTTCGAGTCCGCGGACGTGCCGGACGAGACCTACACCGATGGCAAGACCGCCCGCCTGGCGGTGCGGACCTTGGCCAAGCTGAAGAACGACGGGAAACCCTTCTTCCTGGCGGTCGGCATGGCCAAGCCGCACCTGCCGTTCGTGGCGCCCAAGAAATATTGGGACCTCTACGATCCCGCCAAAATCTACGTCCCCGCCTTTCAGAAACTTCCGGCCGGCGCGCCGACCTTCGTCGGACACCCCAACGGCGAACTGGCGAGCTATGCCGGCATGCCCAAACGCGGTCCCGTCGACGAAGCCACCGCGCGCCAACTCCGCCACGGCTACTATGCCGCCATCAGCTACATGGACGCGCAGGTCGGCCTGCTGCTGGATGCCTTGGACAAAGAAGGCCTGGCGGAGAACACCGTCGTCATCCTGTGGGGCGACCACGGCTGGCAGCTCGGCGAACATGGCCTCTGGCATAAGCACACGAACTTCGAACTCGCCGCCCGCGCACCGCTGCTGATCAGCGTTCCCGGCCAGAAGGCCCCGGGCCGGAAGAGCCTGTCCTTGGTGGAGTTCATCGACATCTATCCCACCTTGGCCGACGTCTGCGGATTACCCAAGCCGAAGGATGTGGAAGGCGTCAGCCTGAAGCCGCTCCTCGACGACCCGACCGCCCGCGTACGCCCGGTGGCCATCAGCCAGTACCCGCGCAGCGACGCCGGCAAAAGCCTCATGGGCTACAGCATCCGCGACGATCGCTGGCGCCTGACGCTCTGGCGGAACCGCGCCAACAACACCATCCACGCCACGGAACTCTACGACGAGGTCAACGATCCGCATGAGACCAAAAACGTGGCCGACCAACCGGAGCACGCCGAGGTCATCGCACGCCTCAGCAAGCACCTCCCACCCCCCATCGCCGCGGCGCAGACCCCAAGCCCCGCGGGCAAGGCCCCCGCCGCCAAACCAGCCGCGACCGACCGCGCCACGATGTTCGAGCGGCGCGACACGAACAAGGACGGCAAGCTGACCAAGGAGGAATTCATGGCCAAGCAAAGGGACCCGGAGCAAGCCGCCCAAAACTTCGTGAAATTCGACAAGGACAAAAACGGTGAAATCTCCAAGGACGAGTTCGTGAAGATGGGTCAATGAGCGCAAGGTAAGCCCACGGGGATTTGACCACAGAATAATCAGGCAAAGGGCGGAGTCCGGTTGACGGACTGGGGTTTTCTCCTGATGTTCAGCCATCCCCATGCGCCTCCCCCTGTCCTGCCTCGCCCTGCTGCTGGCTGCGGCCCTGCCCGTCTTCGCCGCCGACAGCCCCGCCACCCCGGCCAAGAAGGCCCCCGCCAAAGCGCCCGCCAAGACCGGTGCCAAGAAAGCCGGCGCGACGGGCGCGGCGATCGGCGAGAACAAAGCCACCCCCGTGGACCGCATCAAGGTCCCCGCCGGATTCAAGGTGGAGTTGCTCTACTCCGTCCCTAATTCCGAACAAGGCTCCTGGGTCGCGCTCTGCAGCGACGGCAAAGGCCGGATCTACGCGAGCGACCAGTATGGCTCGCTCTACCGCTTCCCCGCCCCCGCGGCCGGCCAGCCGCTCAAGGCCGCCGACATCCAGAAACTCCCGGTCAGCATCCGCGCCGTGAACGGGATGGTCTTCGCTTTCGGTGCCCTCTACGTGGGCGTGAACGACTACGAGAAGAAGATCCCCAGCGGCGTCTACCGTCTCAGCGACACCAACGGCGACGACGCCCTCGACAAGGTCGAGCTCCTGCGCGAGATCCAAGCCAGCGGTGACCACGGCGTCCACGCCATCGTGCCGACCCCCGATGGCAAGGCCCTCTACCTCATCACGGGCAACAACGCCGTGAAGCCGGAAACCGCGGCCAATTCGCCCGTCCCGTCGATCTGGGGCGATGACCATCTCCTCCCCCGCATGCCCGATGGCCGCGGCCACAATCGCCACGTCCTGGCTCCCGGCGGCATCGTCTACCGCTTCACTCCGGACGGCAAGGACTTCAAGGTCTTCGCTTCCGGCTTCCGCAACATCTACGGCGGGGCCGTCAACCAAGACGGCGAGCTCTTCACTTACGACGCCGACATGGAGTATGACTTCAACACCCCATGGTATCGTCCGACCCGCATCAACCACGTCGTCAGCGGCGGCGAATACGGCTGGCGCAACGGCGCGGGCAAGTACCCCGAATTCTACCCCGACAACCTGCCGGCCACCCTCAACATCGGCCCCGGTTCGCCGACGGGCGTGACCTTCGGCTACGGCGCCAAGTTCCCGGCCAAGTACCAGCAGGCCCTCTACGCCCTCGATTGGAGCTGGGGCAAGATCTACGCCATCCACCTCACCCCGAAAGGCGCCAGCTACACCGCCACGAAGGAAGAGTTCGTGACCGGCGGCCCCTTGCCCGTGACCGATGCGTTCGTCCATCCGAAGGATGGCGCCATGTATTTCGCCATCGGTGGCCGTAAAGTGCAGTCCGGCCTCTACCGCGTCAGCTACGTCGGCAAGGAGAGCACCGCGGCCGTCGACCTGCTCAAGCGGGTCAACCCCGAAGCCAAGCTCCGCCAGGAGCTCGAAGCCTTTCACGGCGTCCAGGACCCCAAGTCCATCGCCCTCGCCTGGCCTCACCTGAACAGCCCCGACCGCCACATCCGCTGGGCGGCCCGCACCGTGCTCGAGCACCAACCCCTCGCCCAGTGGCAAGACCGCGCGCTGAAGGAAACCGACCCGGCCCGCTCCCTCGAAGCCCTGCTCGCGGTCGCCCGCGTCGGCGCCCAGTGCCCCAACCATAGCCCCCGCGCCGCCAAGCCCGACCCGCGGACGGGCGTGCCCCTGATGGTCGCCCAACCGACCGCCGCCGAGGCCGCGACGCGCGACGGGTTGATCGACTCCCTCCTCCGCCTCGACTGGTCCAAGCTCTCCAACGACCAGCGCATCGCCTGGGTGCGCATCAGCCAGATCGTGCTGCACCGTTACGGCAACCCCGATGCCGCCCGCGGGCAGCAGATCGTCGGACGACTCGACCCGGCCTTCCCGGCCGACAACTTCGAGTTGAATTGGGTGCTCTGCGAGACGCTCGCCTACCTGCAGGCGCCGAACACCGCCGCCAAGGGCATGGCGCTCATCGCCAACGCCGAAAGCCAGGAGCCGCAGATGGAGTACGCCCGTAGCCTCCGCTTCCTCAAGACCGGCTGGACCCCCGCCCTGCGCCAAGCCCAACTCAATTGGTTCCTCCAAGCCGCCAACTACCGCGGCGGCTCGAGCTTCACGAAGTTCCTCGAGTTCATCCGCAACGACTCCCTCGCGACCTTCACCGACGCCGAAAAGCAGCAGCATGCCGCGCTGATCGCCCAAAAGCCCGTCGTCAAGTCGCCCATCGAGAACGCCGGGGCGATGTTCGCCGGCCGCACTCCGAAGGCCTGGACCATGGCCGAACTCGATGCCGCCATCGGCGCCGGCCTGAAGGACCGCGACTTCGAGACCGGCCGCAAGGTCTTCGCCGCCGCCGCCTGCTACACCTGCCACCGCTTCGGCAACGCCGGCGGCATGACCGGCCCGGACCTGACCCTCTCCGGCGGCCGCTACAGCCCGCACGACTTCCTCGACCAGATCATCAACCCGAGCAAGGAGATCAACGAGCAGTTCGCCCCGATCATCGTGACGAAGAACAACGGCGACACGCTCTCCGGCGTGATCGTCAACCTCAACGGCGACTCGGTCGTCGTGAACACGGACCTCTCCGACCCCGATCAGCGCGTCAACGTCGACCGCAAGGAAGTGAAGAGCATCGAGCGCAGCGAGGTCTCCCCGATGCCTCCGATGCTCCTGAGCATGCTCACGCAGGACGAGATCCTCGACCTGACGGCCTTCGTGCTGAGCGGCGGAGACAAGGACAAACCGGTCTTCAAGAAGCCCGCCAAGTAAGCCATGCAACGGCTCAAGCTCGCCGCGCTGTGCGTGGCCTATGGCGTCATCGACCTCTACCTGCTGCTCGGTTGGTTCGCGAGCGGCCAACCGCAGCGGGTCTCGCTCTGGAACAAGCTCTACGGTCCGCTGACCTTCGACCTCGGCCCGAACGCCGATGGCTATGGCCTGGCGTTCCTGCTGCTCTCGGGGCTCGCGACGGTCGTCTTCATGGTCGTGCTGGTCCGCTGGGCCCGTCCCGCGAAACCCGGGGACGCCGCGACCAACCCCTTCACGAAGGAGTCCTGAACGGACTCAGAGCGCCTGGCGGAGGACGCCCATGGCCGCCGCCTGACGTTGCCGGACGATGGCTTGGGCCTGGCCGACCTTGACGGCGGCCGCGGCGGGGTCCTGCGCCAACGCCAAGACGGCGGGCACGATGCCGGGCAACTGGGCTTCATCGTCGAGGTCGAAGAGCCACTCCCCGAGGCCGATGTCCTTCCACATCGTCCCCTTCGAGGTCTGCTCGGCCCAGCGGCACACGATGGCGGGGATGCCGTTCCCGATGGCCATGATCGGCGAATGCATCTCGTTGCCGAAGAGGCCCGCGCTGCGCACGTAAACGGACAAGGCCTCATCGGTGAGCCAATAGTCGGGGCGCCAGACCACGCGGGGCTTCACGTCGTCCGGCAGACGGTCGAACAGGATTTCCTTGCCCAAGGCCATCTGCGTGCGGTCTTCGGGACAAATGAGCACCTTGTGCTTGGTGCGGCGGACGACGGCGACGATCGCCGCCCGCAGTTGCGCATGGTCATGCTCCTTGAGTTCGTCGTTCCGCTTCTGCTTGGCGGCATCGAAAGCCACGCCGGGCTTGATGAGCCAATAGGGCGTGGAACGATACCGCGGGATGCAGCACAGGAAACCGCCGACCGCGAGGCCGTTCGCCTGCAGGAACGCCATCGCCTTGGCGTCATCACGGAGGTCCGTGGCGAAGGCGCCATCGGGTCCCAAGCCCATCACCGGGCACTTCACGCCCGCGGCGATGGCCACGGCGTGCGAAACCCCATCGCGGAAGAAGACGAACCGGGCGCCGTTCAGGACCTCGATGGTCGCGGGAGTCGGCTGGCCTTGGGTGATGCCCAGCACGCCATAAGGCTTGGGTCCGAGCTGACGCCAGCGCACGACGTCCCTTTCGGCGACGAGGGAAGGTCCCGAACCGTGCAGGAGGAAATCATGGTCCGCATAGGCCTGCGCGACATCCACCTTCCCGGGGACGAGGATGCGGAGCTTGGGGAAGCGGCGCTGCAGCATCTCCCCCACCCCATTGTCGACGCTCCCCGGCCATAAGGTGACTTCGGCTTCGGGCAGATGCTTCTCCAACAACGCCAACATGCCGGGCGTATGCGCGATGTCCCCGATGTTCACGGTCTGCCAGGAGGAGCGCAACAGGATGCGCGGGGCCCGCCCCGGAGAAGCGGCCCGCAAGGCCGCGGTCCACGCCAGCGTGGCCGAGAGACCGAGGAAATGGCGGCGCTCCATGTGGCCTACTTCGTGTAAGGCTGCGTGATCGGGCCCTTCTCCGCCGCCTTGACGCGTTCGTCGACTTTCCGGCGGATCTCGGCCTTCGCGGTCGTGAGCCGTTCCGGCCAGACGAACTTGGGGGCCGTCGCCGGATCATAGCCGGCCATATGGCCCGTCAACCGGGTGGTCGGCTTGGTGTACTTCAGTTCGGTGTCGCCGAAGACCTCGCGACACATCGCGGCCAAGCCCGGGTCATACTCGATCAGCTGCGTGCGCCGATGGACGTGATTATGGTCGTGGTCGTTGACGCGGTTGTTGTCGAACCACGACTGGACGCCTTCGGCGAAGTATTCGTGGTGATTGGTCGCGGCGTATTTGCCCTTCCACAGGCCCTTCGCCATGGCGGCCTGATAGGTGGCCTTGAGGCGACGGTCGAAGGTCGGGTCGACCTTCAGCATGCCACGCAGGTGGATGTTGTGCGCGAACTCGTGGATGAAGATGTTCTCGGACGCGTAAGGGTCCCCCGGGAAGGCCAGCAGGTTCTCCTCGGCGCAGGAACAGACGGGGTCGGTCTCGGAACCACCGAGGCCGCGGGCGCGGGCATCCCAATAATCCTTCGGCTTGAAACCGGCGTACTCGGGGATGTCGGTGGTGAACTCCGCGCGCCCCATGATGATGACCCGGGAGCCGTTCGCGATCATCGCCGTCCGGACGTCCGGGCGCTTGGCCAACATCAGGTTGGCGAGGTAAGCGGTCTCCTTCAGCGCGTAGTCGTTGACCGCCCCGGAGGCCACGATCGGCAACCCCTGGGCGCTGATGTACTTCTTGTAGAACGGCGGGAGCTTCAGCTCAGCCGGCGGGGCCGAGACTTCGCCGAGGGGATCGGCCGCTTGGCCGCTGATCGCCAGCAGGCAGAGGATGGGAAGGAATTTCATTTGGAAGGTTTCTCGTTGAGTTTGGCGTCGGCCGGGGCCTCGGGCAGGTCACCCTTCTTGAGCTCGACGAAGCGCTCGCGCATCTCCTTGAGCTTCTCGGGGAAGCGGGCGGAGCACTCGTCCTGCTCATAGGGGTCCTTGGCCAAGTTGAAGAGCTCGGCCTTGCCTTGGGGATTGCCGTGCGGGGCGATGAGCTTCCAGTCGCCATGGAAGACGGCGGAGCGCTGGTGATGGGGGATGTAGATGGTCCGAGGCGCCGGGGCAGCATCCGCCCCGGTCAAGACGGCCCAGCGGTCGAGGCCATCCAACTTCACGTCCGCCGGCACGGCGACGCCCGTCAAGCGGGCCAAGGTCGGCAACCAATCCGCCGCGTGCATGGGGTGGCTGTTCTTGCCGGCGGGCAGATGCCCCGGCCAACGGACGAACGCATTGACCCGCATCCCTCCTTCATACGGCGTGTTCTTCCAACCACGGAGCGGCGCGTTCGTGGTCACGGCCGGACTTCCCTTGGTCGTGCCGACATAGGGATTGCCGCTGCTTTCGATGCCACCGTTGTCCGAGGTGAAAACAATGAGCGTGTTCTCGAGCTGGCCCGAGGCCTGCAGGGCGTCGTAGAGCTCGCCGACCTTGGCATCCAGCTGCGTCACGAAGGCGGCGTAACGGCGGATGGAATCGTCCTTGGCGGGATCGGCATGGAACCGCACGCCTTCGTACGCCTTGAAATACTCCTTCGGAGCGTCGATCGGGGTATGCACCGCGCCGAACGGGACGTAGGCGAACCAAGGCCCTTGCTTCGCGAGGATCACGCGCTTGGCGTCGGCGGCGATGAGTTCGGTGGCGTTGCCTGCTTCCTGCAGCAGCGCATCGTTGCGGTTCCAGGTGTCCTCCAGGGGACCCGTCCGATACTTATGGGTCCACGGATCGACGGCTCCGGTGAGGAAGCCGTAGGATTCATCGAAGCCGTACTGACGCGGCCCCCAGGCGAATTTACCCCCGAGGTGCCACTTGCCCGAGATGGCCGTCCGGTAACCGACGGACTTCAACGCCGAGGCCAGGGTGAAGGTGCCCGCGGGGAATGCCCGCATGTTGGTGGGGCCTAGCACATGCGGACCGAAGCGGCTGGTCCAGCGACCGGAAAGCAACGCGGTGCGGGTCGGCGTGCACACGGGCTGCACGTAATGCCGATCCAACTCCACCGAGGTCTTCAGGATTTCCGCCATGCGGGGCGTCGCGAACTTCCCGCCGTGCCAACTGACGTCGGCCCAGCCCATGTCGTCCGCGACGATGAGCAGGATGTTGGGACGCACCGGCGCGGCGGTGGCCGCCAAGGAGAGGACCGCACCGAGGCAGGCGGCAAGCAGGCGAAAGGACGGCATGGGAGGGGTGGCTTCCTTGTAGCACCTCCCTGCCCTGAAGCAATCCCCGGACAGGCCTACTTCGTCTGGGCCAAGTTACGCTTCGGCAGCTTGGCCAAGTAGGCCGATTCCGCGGCCTTGACCTTGCTCCGTTGCGGTTCGACCTGCGGGGTGAGCTCGGCGATCGTCCGGGCCAATTCGGCGAGGTTCTTCTCGCGCTCCGGCACTTCCTTCGTCGCGGCAGCCAGGACCTTCTGGGCGGCGAGCCACTTGGCTTGGGCTTCCGCCAGCGTCTTGGCGGCGGCCGCGATGGCCTGCTGCTTCGCTTCCGCGGGGCGGGCCGCTTCGGCCAAACGGGCCTTGGCGGTGACGGCCGCTTGCTGCCAGGGGGCGAGCACGGCTTGGGCTTGGTCGACGGCCGCCTGATACGGCGCGAGCTTGGCCCCGTAGGCTTTCTCGACGGCCGCCGGGGCGGCCTGTTTCAGGGCATATTCCTTTTGCTGCGCGAGGCGGACCTTCGCCTGCTCGGCCAACTCGGCCTGAACCGGGCCCAGCTGTTTTTCCGTTTCGGCGAGCGCCGCGCGGGCGGCCTCGGCCTTGGCGACCTGGCCGGCCACCAAGGACCCGGCCTGCGTGACCGCGCCGACGGCCGCAAAGCGGGCGGCCTGCGCTTGGGCGAGGGCCTGCTTGGCGTCGGTAAGTTCCTTCAAGGCCGCGGCCAGGCGTTCCCCCGTTTCTTGACGGGAAGTGAAATAGCGGAGCGAGAGGACACCGGCAACTCCGTGCGCGGAGGCATCCGCCTCCGAGGCCGTCACCACCTGAGCCGTGGCGACCTGCAGGCGCCGCTCCATCGCCTCGACGGAAGCCAGGCTGGCCGCCAACTGGCGGTTCGCGTCCGCGACCTGGGTTTGCACGGCGGCAACCGCCGCTTTCGCCTGATTCAATTCCGTGGCCGCCGCGGCGGCGGACTTCTTCAAGTCATCCACCCGCGTGGTCAGTTCGGTCACGCGCAGGCGGACCGGCCGCATGGTGCGGGCATACTCTTCGATGGCGGCCTTGGCGGCGGCGACTTCCGTATCGCGTTGGCGGATCGCCTCACCCAACAAGGCCTGGCGTTCGCCAAGGAGTTTGGTTTGGGCCTCCACCTTACCGGCGGCTTCGGCTACAGCCTGACGCAACCCACCGAGGGGAGCTTCGAGGGCCGGCAACGCCGCCTGGAGTTCGCCCAAAGCAGCCTCGAGCGGGGGCAGCTTCGCGGCCAAGTCGGCCACCTGCTGGGTCGTGGCAGCGACGCGCGCCAACGCCGCCTGCTGCGCCGTCTCATTCTCCCCCTTCGCGGCGATGGCATCGGCGATGTCCGCCTCGAGTTTAGCCAAGCGCTCCTTCTCGGCCAGCACCCCTACGTTGAATTCCGCCGCCTGCAGGAAGGCCACGTGCTCCTCCCACCCAGCGATTTGCGCCGACGCGTTCTGGACGAAAGCCTCCGCCGCGGCGGCGTCCGCCTTCAGCTTGTTCAAGGCAGCCATCTGCCCTTGGACCAGCGTTTGGCGGGCCTGCAGCTGGGCGACCTGCCCCCGGGAAAACTCGAGCGCGGCCACCTGGATATCCCGCTGTTTCTGGGCGGCGGCGCGGGCCTTGTCGTCGTTGGCCTTGGCCAACTGCTTATCGGCGTAGTTCAAGCCGCCTTCGTCGCTCTTCACCTTCGCCTGGAGGTCGCCGAGACGGCGCGCGATCCAATCCAAATCCAGCGAAGCCTTCGCGGCCAACTCGAGCAAAGGACGCCGCTCCGTCCGGGCCGGGTTCAGGGCTTCGTTGGCGGCCTTGATCTTCGCGTTCAGCTCGGCCTTCGCCTTCTCATCCGTGGTCTTGTAGGAAAGATTGCGCATCGCCTCGAGGTCCTTGGCGGCGGGCTGGTAGCGCGCCTCCACGGCGTTGAGCTTGGCCATGACCTCGGCCGAAGCGGCCAGGATGGCGGCATGCTCCGTCTCCGCCGCACGCAGCTTGGCCTTCGCCGTTTGCGCGTCCGCGGGCGCCGTCGCGGCCCGCGCGCGCAGGGACGCCAGCTGCTTTTCGGCGGCGCGGAGCCGGTCGGCGAGTTTCGGCGGGTTCACGGAGACCTGCGTCAGGTCCTGGCCGGACTCGACATCGAAGAAACGGACCTCCCCCAACCAGTTGCCGGTCACGAAGACCTTGGAGTCCGCCAGGGCGACGACCTTGGAGACCACATCCCCCTGCTTGATGCCGCGGGCATGGGTCAGGCGCTTGCCGTCGATGGTCCAGAGGGCGGTGGTGCCATCGAGGCCGCCACTGAGCAGGCGACCATCGGGCGTGAAGACGATGGACTCCACGGAACCGCCGTGGGCGGACCAAGTGGCCACGCGCTTGCCCGTCTTGAGTTCCCAGGTGGAGATGGTCCCGTCGGCGGAGCAGCTGGCCAAGACGTTGGAGTCGGAACGCCAAGCGAGGTCGGTGACGCTGCCCTTGTGTTGTCCGAGGTTGAAGAACTCGCCGCCGTTGTCGGCTTCCCAGACCATCACGTTGCCGTTGCGGTCGGAGGTCGCGAGCAAGATGCCATCGGGACTGAAGTCCGCGCCCGTCACCCATTCGGTGTGCTTGGAAATCGTGTAGAGCAGCTCGCCCGACGCCGTATCGAAGCACTTCACCTTCTTGGCGTTCGTCCCGATGGCGATGCGTTGATGATCGGGGCTGATGTCCGCGGACATCAGTTGATCGAACTCCTTGCCGACCTCGGTGACGCGCCGACCGGACTTCACGTCCCAGACGACGGCGTGGCCGAACTTGCCGCCCCGGCCGCCACCGAGAATGAGCAAGGCCCCGTTGGCGCTGAACTTCAGGGAGCGGGCATAACCCTCGGGATACGGGAGGACCCCCGCCAGCTCGCGGGACTCGGTATCGTAAAGCAGCACCTGCTTCTGGCCGGCGACCGCCAAGAGGGAAGTCCACGGGCTGGCCGCCATGGCCGTGACCGCCGTGAGGCGCGGCGTGACCACCACGGGGTCCAACAGGACGTGTTCGGGACGGGCCACCGGCCCGGTGGGCTTGCCGGCACCGGCCACCACCGTCAGGTCGACCTTGGGCTTGCTCGCCGTCCGGGCGACGCTGCCCTTGCTCTGGAGCACGCCATCGGCGATCCACTTCGAAAGCAAAGCCAGGTCCTTGGCCGGCAACGGCGCGCCCTCGGGCGGCATGAAGGGCTCTTCCTTCTGCGTGCTGCACGTCCACAAACGGCTGCCGCCGGGGTTGCCCGGGTCGACGACCGCGCCACCGCTGCCGCCGGCCACCAAGGCCGCGTAACTGGAGAGATCGAGGCCACCCTTCTTCTTGTCGGGGTTGTGGCAGGAGAAGCACTTGTTCTCGAGCAGCGGCCGGATGTGGTCGTCGTAGGTCAGCTTGACCGTCGCCTCCTGCGCGCGGACGGCGAGGCTGGAAAGCCCCGTGGCGGCGAGGAGCAGGAAACGGCGCGAGACCGCGCCCAAACGCGAGGAGGAAGCGGCCACGGGATCAGTGGGTGAAGACGAATTCCTTGGAGTTCAGCAACGCCCAGAAGGCGTCCTCGAGGACCGCTTGGCGGCCGGCGGGGTCGGCCGCCAAGGCCTGCAGCACGGCCGCCTTCTCCGTCGGGAGCGGATGCCGACCGAAGACGCGCATGAAGAGGTCGGTGATGATGACCTCGTTGGACTTGCCGTCCGCGATCAGGCGCTCGACCACCCGGCCACGCCGAATCCGTTCGTTGATGGCGTCGCCGTTCATCAAATGCAGCGCCTGCGAAAGGTTGGGGTCGGTCTTCACCTCGGTGGAGGCCACCGACTCGCGCTTCGCGCGCCCGAAGGTCGTCAGGAAGTAATTGCTCACCGCCCCGTCCGCGATCTGCACGGCGCGGGCCCCGACGGGGAGGCCTTGGAACTTGTTGGGCGTTTCGGTGATCTGCGAAATCGCATCGAGCAGGACTTCGGCGCGGACGCGGCGGACCTGGGCGCGGGCGAAGTTGAGCTTGTCGCCGGCGTTGCTGGCGTTGGGCTTGGACGAGCGCTGGTAGGCGGCCGAGCTCACCACGTCCTTCACCAATCTCCGGACGTCATACTTGTAGTCCGTGAGCCGCTGGGCCAACTGGTCCAAGAGCTCCGGGTTCGACGGCGGGTTGGAGACGCGCACGTCGTCCACGGGGTCGACCACGCCGATGCCGAAGAAGTGGGCCCAGACGATGTTGGAGATGTTGCGGGCGAACCACGGGTTGCGCGGGGAAGCGATCCACTCGGCCAAAGCCTTGCGGCGGTCGTCGCCGGGCTTGAGGTCGGGCTCCTCGCCGCCGAGGAACTTCGGCTTCACGTTGGCCTTGGTGAGGAAGTGCTGGGACTCCCCGTTCTTGTTGTTGAAGATGATCACCTCCTGGGGGTCATCGGTGTTCTTGCGGCCGATCTGGGCGAAGAAGGCGTTGAAGCCGTAGTAGTCGCTCATCGTCCAGCGGTCGAACGGATGGTTGTGGCACTGGGCGCACTGGATCCGCATGCCCATGAAGACCTGCGCCACGTTCTCGCTCAGCTTCAGCTTATCGAGCTCGGTCTGGTAGAAGTTGACGGGGGGGTTGGAAACCGTGCCGCCGTTGGCCGACAGCAGGTCGACGACCACCTCGTTCAGGGGTTGGTTCTGGCCGATGCGGTCGGCCAGCCAATTGTAGTAGAGCAACGAGTTTTTGTAGAACGGCGGCTGGTTGTTCCCGCCGTTGATGCCGGACCGGATCTGGAGCAGCTCGGACCACTTCATCACCCAGAGCTCGGTGAACTCCTTGCGCTGCAGCAGCACGTCCACCAGCTGGGCCCGCTTGTCCGGGCGCTTGTCCGCCAGGAAGGCCTGGACTTCCTCGGGCTTGGGATAAAGCCCCACCACATCGATGTAGACGCGGCGGACGTATTCCTCGTCGGTGCACAGCCCCGACGGGGCGATGCGGAGGCGGTGCAGGCGCTCGTTGACGGCGGCGTCGACGTAATTGTATTCCTCCGCCTTGGGGCGTTCGTAGACGAGGCCGGAGGGGATGACGATGACTTGGGCGGTGACGCTGTAGACGTCGAAGCGGGCGAGCATGAAAGCCGCGCCGCGCTCGGCGGAAGTCACCACGCCCTGCTTGCTGACCTTCGCCACGGGGTCGTTGTTGGACATGAACAACGCCAGGCTGGTCACGTCGCGATCGGTGCCGTCCGAATACGTCGCGCGGACGGTCACCTGCTGGGTCGCCTGGGGGCCTTCGAGGACGATCTGCTTGGGGAAGACCTCGATCCCCGTGACCGTCGCGACATCGGGGGCGTCATCGGGAGCACCGCGCGCGATCCACTCGAGCAAAGTCCGGTTGTAGGCGGAATCCGCCTCGAACACCTTGTTGCCGGTGTGGGGGACGGCGCCGACGGACTTCTCGATCAGCGTGCTTTCCTCCGGGATGGCCAGATTGATGCGCCGACCGATCATCTCACGGGTCAGGCGGGTGTAGTCGCCGGCGGGATCCATGCCGAAGAGCGAAAGGCGGAAGCCGTCCTTGCCGCGGGCCGCCCCGTGGCAACCGCCCGCGTTGCAGCCGCCGCGGAGAAAGACCGGCATGACGTCGAGCCGGAAGGAAACCGCGCGATCCTTGAGCCCATCCTTGACCGTGACCGGCACCTTTGCCGACAGGCCGCCCAATTCCGCGATGACTTCGGTCGCGCCGCCGTCCGCCACCGCATGGGCCGAATAATCCTCGAGCGCCGCGACCTTCGGGTCGGCGATGCGCAAGTTGGCGAAAGCGGTGACGTCGCGCGTCGTCGCGTCCTTGAACGTCGCCAGCACGACGAGCCGATGGTAGTCGCGCTTCGATTCCAAGGCGACGGCGGGAGGGAAGATCTCGAGCTTCTCGAGTTGCGCGAGTTTGGGCGCGAGGTCGGCCGGGGCGGCCAACGCCGCCGCGCCGGCGGCCAAGGTGGTGAAGAGGAGGCGAAGGAAACGCATGGTCATTGCTTTTTGCCCGCCGCGGCCTGCTGACGGAGCTGTTCGAGTCGGGAAAGGACGACCGGGGCGGCGGGCGCCGCCGCGGGCTTGGCGGCCTCGGCCTTCGGCGCTTCGGCCTTGGCGACCGGAGCGGGGGCGGCCTTGCGCGGGGCATCGACGCGGAGGCTCGAGCCGAGCGCCACGCGGTGGGTGGTGGTGCCACCGGCGACCGGGATGTCGACCTGGATGAAGAGGTTGGCCATCTTGCCGGGGAAACAATCCTTGCTCGGCTTCAGGCGGAAAACCAGGTCCGTCGTCGCCCGGGTGACCTTGATGGGCTCGCTGGCGATGGTATCGGGAATCCCGACCAAACGGGCGACCGCTTCCCCCGCGAACGGCTGGAGGTGCTCGAGTTTCGTCGTCACGATGCCCTCCTGCCCTTGCTCGATGGCCGCCATCGGGAACGCGGGGGCCGCGACGAAAGCCGGCTGGGTCTTCAGGCCGCAGAACGGGGACGCGTTGAAGACGCGGCCCTTGCCCGCATCGGCTTCGCCCATCACGACGAATTGCCACTCGGCCGCGGCCACGCCGGCGTTCGCGTTCAGCTGGAAGGAACACTCGTTGGCGCCGGCGGGGATGGTCATCTCGCCCAGCGAAGAAATGCCCGGCGGCGTCCACACCATGAAGACGCGGATGGCGGCGGTGAACCCCGGCTGACGTTTGGCCACGACCTTGAGGTCGTAGACGCCGTTCTGCACGAGCGGGACCTTCGGTGGGACGATCTCCAGGGCATACGGGGCCGCCTCGACGACCACCACCGGCAGGCGGTCTTCCGTGTCGGTGAGGTAGATGACGTTGCCATCGCGGACGACGTCGAAGTTCTGCCGGAGGCGGCCGACGACCTTGTTCTGGGGGTCGACGGGCTCCAAGCGGAGCGGGACGACGGCTTGCCCCAGCGGGGCATCCGGGGCGGCTTCGAAGAGCACCGGCGCGTTCGGCAGGTCCTTCGGGGCCAGGTCGGTCAGGAGCTTCACGCCGGCCGGGAGCCCCGGCGCGACAAAGCGATAATCGCCGCCCACGCGCGTGCGGGTGAAGTTCTCGAGCAAGGCCATGCGACCGCCGCGCGGCACCGCGATGAACTGGCGGTAGTGCGAATCGTTCACCGAATACTCCGGCGAAGCGAACGTCAGGCGCGGCTGCGAGGCCGTGAGCTCGACGCGGTAGACGAACTTGGGGCCGCCCCGCTCCAAGTGATCGCGGATGCTGAGCGTGTACTCCCCGTCGGCTGGCACCGTGACCTCGAAGCGCGAATCCAAGCGCCGCATCCCGCCCCCGTCGTCGTTCGAGATCAAGGCCGAGCCCGTGGCGCCGCGCAGGCTGATGACCGGATCCAAGGGCGACCCAAGCACCTGCGCGTAAGCGTGGCCCGTGAGCACTTGGCCCTTCTTCAGGGAGAGGCGGTAGTGATCGGCGTCACCCGGGGCGCCGATGATGCCGTTCAGCGCATAGGCCTCGGCCGGCGGCACGACGTTGGCCTGCTCGCGGGCGTTGTTCGGCTCCGCCTCGAGGAAATTATCGATGGCGGAAATCCGGAAGGGATTCCCCGACGGCGCCGGCGCCTCGGCCGAGAAGACCTCATGGTTCGGGTCCTCCTCGGACGGCACCGTGACCGCGCCGGCAAACGCGCCTTGCGCGTCGATGAAACGCACGTCGACCTTGGAGCCGGCCTTGCCGCCCGCAGGGAAGACGACGTCCGGCCGGCGGAAATCGCCGACGTGCAACCGATAGAAGGAGCGGGTCGAACCGCGGTAGGAGGATTCGCGGACCATCACGAAGTAATCGCCGTCGTATTCGGCGACGAAGGAGCAGAAGCCATCCTGGCGATGCAGGATGGTGTCGTCGGAAGCCGCCTTCTCGAAACGGTCCTTGTCGAGGATCGCGATGTAGGGATCGAAGTTCAGGTACCCCAGACGCAGCCCATCGACCTCGAGGCTGAGCCGCTGGCCCTTCTTCACCGTGACCTTGAAGTAATCGACGTCCTCGGTGAGGATGACGCCCTCGATCGTGCTGTTCAGGGGAATGACCTGGGCTTGGGCGAACTCCGAGTTCGGTTCCTTCTCCTCGACCGTGGGATAGGGGCTGACGAAGAATTGGCGCGGATGGGACAGGCCCGTCCGGGTCCGAACGCGCACCAGGTGGCTCCCCAAGGTGGCGTTGGCGGCCACGGCGATGGTGAGGTCGACCTTGCCCGCGGCCACCGCATCCACGCTCTTGACCGTGAACCCCGGATCGTAGAACAGGAGCGTCTCGAAGTCCTCGAGGCGCGCCCCCGTCAGGGTGAGCTTGAACTCCGAGCCGCGCTGCCCGCCGTTGGGCTTACAAGCGGTGAACTCGGGGTAAGCGGCCCGCAGTCCCGCCGTCAGGCAGAGCAGAACGGTGAAGAAACGAAGCAACATGGGGGCGGTCGGGCTGCCGCGGAACGACGCTTAGGCGAGCCACTCCTGCATGACGCGTCCGCCGTTGACGATGTCGATCGGGCGACCGCCGTCGGAGACGATGCGCTTCTCGGCGTTGATGCCGAGCACGCGATACATGGTCTTGGCCAGGTCTTCGGGGCCGACCGCGTCGCGGTCGGGTTCGCCGCCGAGGGCATCGGAGGCGCCGTGGATGTAGCCTTCCTTCACGCCCCCGCCGGCCAAGGCCACGGAGAAGACGCGCGGCCAGTGGTCGCGACCGTTGGTGCTGTTGACGCGCGGGGTGCGGCCGAATTCGGAACTCACCATGACGAGCGTGCGCTTGAGCATGCCGCGATCGGCGAGGTCGGTGATGAGGCGGGCGAAGGCCTGGTCGAACTGCGGGGCCTGACCGTCGAAGCCGCCCTTGATGTTCGAGTGGTGATCCCAGCCGCCGAAGTTCACGGAGACCATGCGGACGCCGGCCTCGACGAGGCGACGGGCGAGGAGGAAACGCTGGCCGGCGGCGTTGCGGCCATACTCGTCGCGCATCTTCTCGGACTCCTTGGTGAGGTCGAAGGCCTCGCGGGCCTTGGCGCTGCTGACGAGGCCATAGGCGGCCTGATAGAAGCTGTCCATCGCGCCGATGGCGTCGGACTTCTCGGTCTCGCGGAAATGCTGGTCGACGGTTTCGAGCAAGCTGCGGCGGCGGTCGAAGCGCTGCTGGTTGATGTCCTTGGGCGCCAGGAGGTCGCGGACCGCGAAACCCTTGTCGGCGGGATCGCTGCCCAACGCGAAGGGGCCGTAGGCGCTGCTCATGTAGCCCGTACCCTGTTCGGGCACGGTCTGCGACGGCACCACGACGTAGGGCGGCAGGTTGTTGCGAGCCCCTTGTTCGTGCGCGATGACGGAGCCGAAGCTCGGGAACTTGATCGCCGGGCTCGGGCGGTAGCCCGTGAACATGTTGTGCGTGCCGCGCTCATGCGCCGCCTCACCGTGCGTCATCGAGCGCACGACCGTCAGCTTGTCCATGATCTTGGCGATGTTGACGAACTTCTCGCCGACATATTCGCCGGGGAGGGACGTCTTGATCGGCGTGTACGGCCCGCGGTAATCCGGGGAAGCGAACGGCTTGGGGTCCCACGACTCATGCTGCGCCATGCCGCCGGGCAGGTAGATGTGGATGACCGCGTCGGCGGTGGCGGCGTAGCCCTCGACCTTGGGCAGCTCGAGCGCCTGGAGCTGCATCAGCTTGGGCAGGGTCAGACCGAGGGTGCCCAGCATCCCGACGTGCAGGAAGTCGCGACGGCTGAAGCCGGCGCCGATGGTGGGATGGTCACCTTGGCAAAAACGGTGCATTTTCATGGCAGCAGGTACGGGGGCGGGGTTGCGGGTAAGACAGATGAAGACGCCTCGGGTTGCCGTTTAAATAACAAAAATAGAACAATTCCGCCCCGCGGAGCCGCCCCCACCCCCACCCCGCCGGCCGGCACCGCCCCCGGAGGGACCAGCCGCGCCAAAACCCGTTTTTGACATTGGTACCGAGGTGGCATAGAAACCCACCTTCACCCCATGAGCACCCCTGAAACCGACGGTCCGAGCGAAGAACCCAAGTCCCTGACCTGGGGATTCCGCCTGCTGCTCGTCTCCTCCGCCCTCTACATCGCCGGGTGTTCCGCCTACTTCTCCGTGCGGGGACTGGGCCTCCTGTTCGTCGGATCCGAGATTCCCGTCATGGTCCTGGCGGCGAGCCTGGAGGCCGGCAAGCTGGTCGCGGCCTCCTTCCTCTACCGCTACTGGGACCGCATCAACGGCGCGATGCGCTTCTACCTCACGGTGGCCGTGCTGGTGCTCATCGCCATCACCTCGCTCGGCAACTACGGCTTCCTGGCGCGCGCCTACGAGAAGACCCACACCCAGATCGTCATCAACGAAGGCCAGATCGCCGAGATCGAAAAGGAAATCGCCGAGATCAACAAGCAGGTCGAGGACGCCCGCGGCAAGAACAGCCGCGTGAACACCTCGAGCCGCGAGGACCTCGTCAAGGCCCAGGCCCGCCTGGTCCAGGCCACGGAAGACCAAGCCAAGGCCCTCGCCCGCGTCCAAGAACAGCGCAAGACCCTCGCGGAGCGCCGCGCGGCCGAAATGGCGGCCCCGACCCAGCGCGCGCGCGACCAGAGCGACGCCCTCTCCAAGTCCATCGCCGCCGAAGAAGCCGCCATCGCCAAGAACGTCGCCGCCGAGGAATCGACGATCGTCGGCCTGAACGAGCGGATCAAGGTGCTCGACCAAGCGGTCGCCGCCTACACCAGCCAAGGGACGACCAGCCAATTCCTCTTCTTCGAGAAGGACAACGTCCGGAAGGGCCAGGAACTGCGCGAGCAGCAGAAGCCGGAACGCGATGAAATCCTCGCGAAACTGACCGAAACGAGCAACCGCCTGGAACGCATCCGCGCCGACGCCAACGCCCGCATCAAGGGCATGCGCGCCGACCAAGCCCAGGTGAACGCGACCTCCGCCCAGGAGACGGCCGCGCTCCGCGCCACCTTCGACAAGGAACTCGCCCGCCTCGACGCCGAGGAAAAGGACCTCCGCAAACTCGGGGCCGCGGAGATCGCCGACCTCGAGAAGAAGGTCGCCGCGCTCGGCGAGCAGGGCCAGGGCAAGGTCACGATGACCGAAGCGGAGATCGAAAAGCTCTACGCCTCCGTGCGCCAGCGGAACGTCGAGGTGAACCGCCTGCGCGAACAGATCGCCTCCTCCGACATCGGCTCCTACCGTTTCGTGGCCCGCGCCTTCGACGCCGAAGCCGACGACGTGGTGAAGTGGTTGATGCTTTCGCTGGTGGCGGTCTTCGACCCCTTGGCGGTCTGCCTCGTCGTCGCCTTCAACATGGCCGTGACGCAACGCCGGCGCGCCGCCGCCGGCACCGAAGGCCCCGGAGGGACCAGCGCCGCCGCGCCCGTGCACCGCAAGACGCCTTGGACGGCCCTCGAGGTCACCATCGTGGTCATCCTGACCTCGGTCATCGCGCTCATCGCCGCTTGGTTCTTCATCACGGAACGCTCGAACTCGAACGCCCGTTCCAACGCGAACGCCACCGTCTTCATCCCCGGGGAAAGCTTCGCGGTCGTCACCTTTCGGCCCGATGAACTGCGCCAGAAATCCAACCAAGCCTTCCCGGCCTGGCTGGAACGCACCGGCGGCAAGGGCATGTCCGCCGCCGTCGCCGAACTCGTGAAGAACGGGCTCGACCCGCACTCCGAGCTCTACGCTTTCGTCAAGTTCCCCTCCCAAAAGGTCGCCGCGCTGGACGCCAACCGCCCGGTGATGATCTGCGGGCTGGTCATCCGGGTCCAAGATCCGGTGGTGGCGGAAGCCGCCCTCTCCCGCGTGGCGGACCAGATGAACAACTCCCTGCGGGGCGAAACCGGCAAAGCCACCTCGCACCTGACCCGCAGCCGCTCGATGATCCGACATGGGGAGGGCCGGTACATGGATCCAGAAGGCGGGTTTTTTACCTTTGGTCTGACGAACCGGACCGCCATCATCTTAGTTGAGTTCGAAGGCAACCCGCAGGCCCCTTGCGTGGAGAAGGAAATCCGCCAGTGCCTCACGCCGCCGCCCCGCAAGCCGACCAAGGGCACCGAGAACCGCGACAAGCTCCCCGCCTACGCCTCCAGCCAAGCGGGCGCCCTGACGTTCTGGTTCGATGCCAACCGCTTTTTCCGGGGCTTGCCGATGAGCAAGGAAACGAAGCAGCGCTACGAACAGCTCCAGCCTTCCCTGGACTTCGAGCTGCTGCTGTCGCTCCGGACCGAAGGGAACGACACCCTGCGCCTGAACGGGAGTTACCTCTACCAATTCGAGCGCTTCAATGAAGCCTCACCCCGGGAGCCGCTCAAGCTGCTCGCCGCGGTCGAAGCGCCGACCACGCCCGACCTGGGCTGGAAACTGATCAACCGCTGCATCGACACCATCGACTACGACGCGATGGTTGAACGCATGCGCGGCGCCCTCGGCGACGACAAGGCGCCCGGCGCCCAGCAAGTGCATGTGCTCAAGGATATTTCCTCGTCCCGCGACGCCAAGTTCACGATGACGGCGCGCTTCGACGCCAAGGCCGGCCCGCCCGTCATGGCGGCGATGTCGATCCTCTCGCAATAAGGCATGAAGGCGCGGCGCTCACTGAACCTCCTGGTCGCCGCCGCGGGTTTGGTGTTCCTCTCGGGTTGCGCCACCGAGACGCTCACCGATAGCGCCTTCTGGTCCTACCTGCCGTTCGGCTCCTCGCAGGGCGGTAAGGGCTCCGGCGGGCAGGGCGGCAAGGGTGCCGACCAGCCCAAGTCCGACCCGACTTCAAAGGGCCAAACCACGGACGGGGCCAACCCGACCGCACCCACGCGGTCGACGGATCCGATTTCCGAGGGCTGGAACGATCCCGTGGTTCCGAAGAAGGACGCCGGCGCTTCGCTCCCTCAGGCGAAGCCATCCGACGCAAGCAAGGCATCTCAAACACCTGCACCCCGCCACGCGGTCGAAGAGCCCAAGGGCCCCACCCATGGCGGGCCCGCACCCGCGATTGAAGTTCCGGCCGCCGCCCCTGCCCTGCCCGCCCTCGCTGGCCGCGCACCGGAGGCAACCAGCCCTGGGACGATGGGCTTACCCACACCCGACGGCAAACCGCACGCGGCGAAAACCCAGGACGCGGCACACCTCGCTGACAGCGCCGGCCCCTCGCCGGTCAATCGCCCGGACGCGCCCCGCCCGCGCCTGCCCGAATCGCCTGCACCGATGGGCAAAGGTCAGCGTAGCCCGATACGCCTACCCGAACTCATCGTCGATGGCAGCGGTTCCGCGGCCGTGGGTCAGCCGAACCTTGCGGAAGCCCCGAAGGGAACGCTGCTGCCGACACCGGCCGGCAGCCTCAACCTCCCGCGCGAAATCGTGGGGCCGGCCGCGACGGCAAACCTTGGTCAGGACGCACGCCGTTTACCGCAGGCCCTCACCGAGACCCCTCAGCGCGCCGCCCCGGTTGCCGCTGCATTGCCGCTCCCAGGCTTCCCCGCAGAAGGCCAGACACGCAAGCCTGGCCAAGCCTCACCGGCAGGCTCCGTCCCGAACCCATCCCCAACCACCGCGACCAATCGTGGCGGCCCAGCGATCATGATCCCTGGCGCTCCGGCAACCCAAGCACCCGATGGGCGCACCCTAACCAGCGGAGTCGCCGGAGGCCCCTTGGCTCCGAAGGCCAACGGTCCAGCCGCCCCGCTGCCCACCGTCGGTCCGAATTCGCCGCTACCGTCGACCCCCATCCCGGCCCCCTTCAGACTCAGCGAGTGGATCTCCGACGACGCCATGCATCAAGCGTGGCGCCGGCGGCAAAGCCAACGCGCCCAGCTCGAGCCGGAGATCCGCGGCGGAGAGCAGCAACGCCTCCGACTGCTCCTCGACACCTACCTCTTGCGCGAGAAGCCGGTGGACAAGGCCGAGAAGTAAGCCCACCCGCTGGGCTTAAGCCCAGGGAATCGTGAACTGGTTCTGCTTCGACGCGTTCGTCTGCTGACGCGTCGGGGAATAGTCATAGGTCTGCATGGTGCCGTCCCGGCGCATCTCGATCAGGCGCAACCAGCCGTCGCCGCCGTTGGGCTTCATCTGGAAATTGACCAGCACCTGCGGCACGGCGCGGCCTTTCGCCGTCGCCGTGACCACGCGGCCGAGGCCGTCGCCGAGGACGTGGCCATTGAGCGTCAGGAGGAAGTTCTCGTGCCGCGAGATCAGCTTCGTCCAAAGCTCCTCGCCGTCGTTGACGTCATCTCCGCCCTGCTTGGCCATGACGTAAGCGTGCGGATTCCAATCCTGCTTGGCGCCGAACTTGCTCCAGTCGTAGCGGGTCTCATCGTGATAGATGAGCACGTGGGTCAAGAGGATGACCTCGCGGTCGGGATGGGCGGCGACGACGGCGTTGGCCCAGCGGACGACGTCATTCCGGGGGCCAAACTCAAGGCAGAGCACGAGGAACTTGCGCCCGCCCGCCTCGAGGAAATGCCAGCTGTTCTCGCTCCGGTGCGGCTCCTGGTCGTAGGTGCCCTTCCAGTGCTTCGCCGCGGCCAAGTCCTTCACGGGGAAGAATTCGGACAGCATGCTGGAGCGGTCGGAGCCATTGCCCCGCAGGCCGTAGTCGTGATTGCCGGGCACGAGGCACATCGTAACCTGCGCGTCCATGAGGACCTGCATCGCCTTGCGCGCGTTGGTCCATTGCGGGACGGTGTTTTGGTTCGTGATATCGCCCAGATGGAAGACGCCGGCGAGGCGGCGGCGCTCGCGTTGCGCGACGAGCCAGCGGGTCTGCGCGAGGTAGGTCTCGGGGTACTTTTCGGAATAGTACTGCGTATCGGGCAGGACGGCGAACGTGAAGGAGCCCTCCGCGGGCAAGGGCGGCTCGCCATCGACGAACACCGCATCGGCGTAAGGGTTGGGCTTGGCCTTGGCCGGCGCGGGCTTGGGGTCCGCGGCGCGACCGACGAACGGCAGGCAGCCGAGCGTGAAGGCGGCGCCGGTCAGGAGGAAGTCGCGGCGCGAAGACGGGCGGGGGGTGCTCCCGGGGCTTGGAGTCATGGCGGTGAACCTAAAACGCGGGCGACGGCCTGCGAGTCCTATTTGGTCACCCAAACAAAACGGGCGAGGTTGCCCTCGCCCGTCCGCATCGACCACAGCCGAAGCCTACTTGATCTCCGCGACCTGGATGTTCCGGTACTCGACCTTCATCTTCAGGCCGCCATGGATCTGCAGACCGATGCTGTAGGGATTGGGATACGCGGGGTCGGTCAGCTGGGAGACCTGCTCGCCGTTGAGCCAAACCGTGTAGGTGTCGCCCTTGGCGCGGAAGACGATCTTGTTCCAATCGTCCTTCTTCCAGAGCTTCTCGACCTTCGGGGCCCAGCCGGCTTCGGGATACTTGCCGACATAGTAGGTGCAGGTCATGTCCTTCTTCAGGCTGCGCGAGACGCCGATCTGCATCTGCATGTCCTTCTTCCCGGCCTGATCGCGGCGCACCATGATGCCGCTGTCGATCTCGCCGCTGAAACGGCACTCGAGGGCGATGATGACGTCGCCATAGGCCTTCTCGGTGTAGAGCATGTTGCCCTTGAGCTTCTCGTCGTTCTCGCCGACGAGCACGCCGTCCACGACCTTCCAATACTTGTTGTCCTTGGCGTCCTTCCAGCCGGTCAGGTCCTTGCCGTTGAAGGCGGAGACGAAGTCGGCCTTGGGTACCGGCTCGGTAGCGGGGGCATCGGCGGCACGCAGGGTGGCCGTCAGGGCCAA
>JACCEB010577173.1_pt1 | contig 49758 bp, 45 predicted proteins | sample 7454761 | NCBI WGS metagenome assembly JACCEB01 (sample SAMN15323454, study PRJNA562643) | freshwater metagenome | isolation source: river surface water | place: USA:Blue River Watershed | collected 2017-08-18
AATATTTTAAATATTCTGGTTTATTTTCAATTTCAGGAAAATATCTCCATGCACTATAATATACTAACCATTGTTTTGGTTCAACCCAAAATGCATTTGTGATATAATAAGGCATTGAAGCTGAACTTGGTATAATAGGCATCCATGGACTTCTTTCATAATAGTTTTTTAATTTATCTTTTGTATTCATAATTGGATCATAAGTATATAAATAACCATAATTTGCATTAGTATTTCTTTTTTCAATTGGATTTATCCATGCACCTGCATATTGAACAGACTTTTCATCATCAAAAACAGTTAATCTGTTGCAAAAATTTGTAACATTTACTTCTAAATTTAATTTCATCATCTGACCTAATTGTACTCCTGAATCATAATAACCTGCTGCAAATGATGAAGGAACTTCCGGATATTTTAACATATAAATTCTATATGTATCAGTTGCTTTTGTTATATCTAAAGGTAAAAGTTTAGTTATCATAACAGGTAAATTAATGTTTTGATTAACAGGGTCTGCATTATCTGATGCTATATTACAAATAACTCTCATACCTTTATAATAATTAATTTTAGGAACAATATAATTAGCTTGCGCTGTAAAAACATTTAAAATAATTTCTAATTGACATATTTTACAAGGTTGTTTTTTATAAATATTATAAAGTATATTATTTAATGTATTTACAGCATTATCTTTATTATTTAAATCTAATGGTATATAAATAACATCACACATTAAATTTTTTTCTTCATATAATTTTTTATAATCTTCACAAAAAACATTATCTTTTTCATATATCATAATAGAATATTTAATTTTATGTATTTTTTGATGTATTATTAAAGCATCTATTTCTTTATTTCCCGAATATAATAAAGATATATTTTGACCTTCTGGAAGTATTCCTAAACCAGAAGATGCTATAATCAAAACTTTTTCATTATGGTCTATATTTTTTTCTTTAAGAGCTTCTATTGCTCCAGTTAATTGATTTGATGATAAAACTAATATAAAAAATTTATTTTGTTCAATTAAAGTATCAATATTAGGAGTATTATTGATAAAGTCTAATACAATATTTTTTGCTTCTATTATTGAATAATTTGCATTTTTTTTTGTGATATTATATGATTCTGGATCAACTGTACTTCTCTCTAATCCATATATAAAAGATTCATAATTTAATATTGTTAAACCATTACCTTGAGGACCATCTATATATAATATTTCATATTTATCTGTCATTTTTAATTTTTTTAATTTATATTATTTGCAAATATTATTTTTTTAAGTACTAAATATTTAAATAATTATTAATTATTTACAAAAATGAATTTAAAATAAAATTAAAAAATATCTATAAATAATTAATTAATAATTCCTAAAAATGATTATAAATCAAGAATTAAGAAAAATACCGATTCGTGTTATTAACTTGAAAGAGAGAAAAGAGAAGAGAAAATATATTAAACATCATTTAGAAAAAAAAGGTATTCCTTTTCAATTCTTTTTAGCTGATAAACACCCTACTTCTCCCAAAAGAGGTTGTTTAGAATCACATTTAACTATTATTAAAAATGTATTAACAGAAAACAAACACGATTCAGTTATGATTTTTGAAGATGATGCAAAATTCATTAATTCTATTTCTACACTAAAGAAGGTTCCTGAAGATTGGGATATGTTGTATTTTGGAGGTACTGTTTTCCGTATTCTTGAGAAAAAACAACCTGGATGGACTCAAGTTCAAACTTGGACTACACATGCTTACATGATTAATCTTAAAAATAAAGAATTAGTAAATGATATTCTAACAATGGAAAATTATGATAGTGAAATTGATAGATTTTATATTGAAAAAATACATTCAAAATATAATTGTTATATGGCTGACCCAATGATTTGTATTCAAAAAGAAGGTTATTCAGATATTGAAGGTAAAGAAGTAGATTATTCATTTATGACTCAAACTCTCAAAGGTTTAAGAGTACCTGAATCTGGTACTGATGAAAATGGAAATTATGTTTTAAAACTTCCTGAAATATCAGCTTATAATCTTCCCAAGGTTAGTATTATAACTCCTACTTATAATCGTCGTACATTATTCGCAATGGCAATGTATAATGTATTTGGATTTGTCTATCCAAAGGAAAAAATAGAATGGATAGTTATTGAAGATGTCACTACTGGTATGGAAGAATATGAGACTGTTGGACCTCTTCTTCCTAAAGACCCCAGAATTAAATATATTAAATTAGAACCAGGTGATGAACCATATACAATTGCTATGAAAAGAAATATTGGTGTAGCAAATGCTTCAGCTCAATATATTGTTCATGTAGATGATGATGATATTTATGATGAATATTCACTTTTATCAAGAATTAAATTATTAATGAAATATGAAGCAATGGGTATTGAATGTGTAGGAAGTACTATGATAGGTACATATGATATTGTCAGAAATCGTTCATCAATGGCTACAGATGGTCCAATTTCTTTATCAGAAGCTTCAATGGCATATACTAAAAGATTCTGGGAAGAAAGAAAATTCGATGATGCATGTGAGAGAGGTGAACATAAGGCATTTACAGAAGGAAGATTACATAAAATTATGGATGTACCTTATTGTGCAACAGTTATAGCATTAATTCACAAAAAGAATTTCACACATCAAATTCGTGAAGAATTAGGTGAAAATAATAATACAACAAATCAAAAGAATGAAAGTGGTGTATTAAGATATAGTGAAAAAGCAGGAGATAAAGCGGGACAAGTAGCTAACTTTTTAGATACATTTTCAGATGAAAGACAAATGTTTTTATTAGATTTAAGAGATGAATTAATGAAAGAGTATAGAACATCAGAAAATAAAAATAAGAAAATTAATATTGAAGAAATATCATCTTTCATGGCTCCTAAATGAGCAGAAAGATGTGTCAGAGAGACGTCATCTTCAATTTAAAAATAAAAAAATAAAAAAATTAATAATTAATAATTAAATCATAATTCCTAAGAATAAATAATCGAATACTTTATGTATATTTTTTGAACATTCATATTTATCATTCTTCATGATAAATGACCATTTAAACTCTTTCATTCTATTCTTTTTATTAACATTTAAATTTTGGTAAAAATTAGGATAATGATAAAATAATTGTTTTTCTTCTAAATTTGAACCAGATAAATCATCAATATTAACAATAAATAATCTATGTTTAATATCTTCATTAACAACCATTAATGGAACATCAATATAAGTTATTTTATGTTCATAAATCCATCTTTTAATTAAATTCTTTAAAATATCTTTCATCGATATTTCTATTTTTGTATAATTTGTTGCATTTAATATAACTTTATTTCGCGAATATTCATTTGATGTCTGCATAATCCAATCAACAAAATCTTTTTGATTAGGTACAACACCGTATTGATATCTAAATTCATTTTCAAAATCATATCGAATCCAGTTCTGTATAATTCTATTCTCATATAAAACCATATCTTTCATCATTGTGACAATTAATTTATCAATAAAAGAATTATCTCCTTTTTTAATTTTATCTCCTATAAAATCTATTTTACCTTCTTCATTTCTACCTAATAAAAATCCTTCGTTCTCTTTATAAAATGTAAATGAAAATGACCAAATATTTTCATTTATTTCATTAAAATTATTATATCTTTCCATGTATTCATCATTTCGATTACGAAATGATAATAGGTTTACCGGAATTGATTTATCAATTCGCGGTAAAACGTATTCATCCATTTTTCTTTTTTTTATTTAATATTCTGATATTATTATATTTGATATATATTTTTTTAAGTAAATCTTTAATTTTTAACTAATATTTTTTATAAATTTGTATGATTTAATAATCATAATCATCATACTCATGGTCTCCTTCATAATAGTCTTCCAAATATTCTTCAATCAATTCATCTTGGTCGAGTTGTTCCATTTCAAGAGTATCATAAGTCTTTCCATACTTTTTATCTCGCCACTCACTAAAAGCTCTCTGTTTATCACCGTCTCGGCGTTCTAGAATTTGGAGATATTTTACCAAATCTTCAAGTGCATCACGACGTCTATCCGTTTTACATGAAGGGATTTCTTCATCTTCAATTTTTTCAATAACTTCAGATAATAATTGATAATCATCGTAAGTCAACGGAGCAATATCATCTTTAATACTTGTTTGATACATTAAGTCAGATAACATTTTACTAGTTTTCCTTCCTAAATATTTCTTTGGTTCTAGATATTTTGAGATACTAAATGTATCTACAAATATTTGTTCCAATACTTCATCAGATAAATTATCATCATCAGCTTCATTTACAACATTATTAACTTGGGGTTCAGCCATTTTTGAAAGTATTAAATTAACTTTTTTTTTGATATTATTATTAAATAACTAATTTTTAATATAATTTTTTCAATTTTTTTATAAATTTATTTACGTTGTTAAGCTTTCTTTGATTCTTTAGTCTTTTCAATATCTCGATTAATCTCGAAAATACTCTGTAAAATACCATTGTATAGTATCTCTTCAAAAGTTTGTCTCAAGACATTCTCTTCTAAGAAAACCTCATAATGTTTGTCTCGACCTTTTGTAACCAATTTATTTCTCATAGAGATTAAAAACATCTGTTTATTCTTTCCTTTTTTCTTTTCAATCATCATAATATAAACTGAATAATCATGTGTTGATATTCTCATATAAACATTATCCGGTCCATCTGTCACATCTACCATAAAATATGTATGTTCTTCATTAACAGGAAGACCGTATTCTCTATGAAAATTTTCAATCATTTCTCTAATCTTTGTTAAAAACTCCATTGGATTATCAACTTTAAAAATAGTAGGTTTTGTCTGTTTAATTTGTTTAACTTCTTTATTAACTGTATTAACTATGGCATCTTTATATGATACTGTTTTAGGTTTGGATTCCTCTTTATTTTCATCTAAATTTAAAAAACGCAATATTTCTTGCTCTTGTTGAATACTCAAAGTATTTAATTCTTCTTTTTGTTCTTCAACATTAATTTTAATAGGAATAATATTCTCTTTTTTATTCAAAATAGGATTTATCGGTGATAAATCAATTATTGGTTCAGTAAATTGTGATGAAAATGTTAAATCTCTTAATACCCTCTCTAAATTTCCATTATTTGATTGTGTTCTTGTTTTTAATACTTCTTCATCACTCTTCTTAGTCGGAGAAGTAACGTTCATTAACTTTTTAGCTAAAACAGTATCAACTACTTCTCTTTTTTTAATAATAATCTTTTTTTCTTTTTTATTAGAAGTCTTAATTTTCGTATCATTAATTTTCGAATCTAATACTGGATTAAAAGGTACTACCATTGGTAAAACCATTGGTACAAAAATAACAGGATTTACAACAATATTATTAGTTGGTATTCTCTGTGCTTCTTGAACTTCTTCTTTTTTATTTTTTAAAAATTTTGGTATAAATTCTTTTGCATTGGGATTTTTTCCCTCTGCAGATAATAGTTGTTCTAAATTCATTATTTTTTAATTTTATATTATATAACAAAACGTATATATTTTTATTTAAATATCTCTTAATTTTGATTATTTACAAGAATTAATTCATTTTTTTTATTATTAATAGTTTTATTGTAAACGTAAACAAAAACTTTTTTTTAAAATTTTATAAAAAGAATTAACGACCTGACCAAACTTTCATAATAGGAAAATTGTTAACTTGACCATTATTTTTCATATTTAAATATTCATCAAAAGTGACTCCCCATCTAATATATTGGTGGATATCTCCAAATAAAGAACATTCATTATTTAATTCAGGATATTCAGCACATGAAACTAAACCAATCAATCGTTCAAAATTATATCTTTTTTCTCTTTCGTTAATATAATTAATTATATTAAAAAAAGAATATTTTTCCTGAATATTTTTTAAAAAATCATATTCAATGACAGACATACCACCAAAACATCCTTTCCATAAAGATAAATTATTATGAATATTTAATAATTCATTGGTATTAATTAAATTATCAATAGTTTTTCTTTCTTCAACTGGATTATTAAAACAATGTCGAAAAGTCCATAAAAATTTTACTTTTTCTATTCTATCAAAATCAATATGTTTTTGAATAAAAATAGAATCATGAATAATAACAGCTTTTTCAAATAAATGATATTTATAAAAATAATAATATCCTAATAATTCACCTCTTTTTTCATATTCACTTTTAATAAAAAAACAATTATTTAAATCTACATTTGAATTATTAATAAAATTTAAATCACTATTATCATCAACTATCATTATAATATTTGTTGGGTAAAATTTTCTTATTTGTCTTATATTTTCTTTCCAATATTCATTTGTTTTTTCTGAATTAACATAACGTATAATCACAAAACCAAGTTTTTCTTCCATTTTTATTTTAAATTTTTATTTTATTTTTTTTTTTATAACTTAATTTTATATTTATTATAAATATAAACTAAATATTTAATTATTTAAAAAAAAATGATTAATAAAATATTTAGTAAATATACTATTTAAATTATAAATAATAAATAAACAAAAATGAAAATTTGTGTCGATGTAGGTGGTGTTTTAACTGATTATGAAGGTGATGATAAAACCAAAATAATTAATGTAAATGGAGCTAAAGAAACATTAGAAAAATGGAAATCAGAAAATCACGAATTAATTATTATATCTTTTTGTAAAGAAAGAGCGGCATTTAGACGTTCCAATAGATTAATTGAAGATAGAGATTCTGATTTATTTAATTTTGAATATTATGTAGCAGATAGAATGGATAAAAGAGATGTTATCAATTATATTGAAAACGTTGATATAATGATAGATGATAATGAAGAAGTTTTGAATAAAATTAAAGATGCAAATAAAAATGTTATTACAATAATGTTTCAAGAATTTAATGAAGTTCAAAAGACTAAACATAAAAAACATTTATTAGCTAATAATTGGAATGAACTTAGTGATTTAATTGAAATGATTAAAAATAGTGACAGAAGTAGAAAATATGATTATGTAAAAAAAGAATTATATGAATTATATACTATTAAAGAGATTAGTCAAAAAGCCATTTTTATCGAATAAATCATTATTATTTTTTATAAATTAAGAAAGAATGGTTATAGTGATAATAATATTCTTTCTAATACTTTCATATTTTGTGTAATCATATTCTTTTGTATAATTAAATTATCAATATAAATTCTAATAGTATTATTTTCCTCTCTAATTTTTATTACATTATTAATATTATTTTCTAATACTATTAATTCTTCTTTCATATTATCATATTTTGTTTTCAAATCTTTCACTATTCTACTCTTTCGATTAAAATCACAATTATCTTCACAAGATTTTCGTACTTGATAATTTGTTAAATAATTATCAGGATATGTTAATACTGGTTCCAATTCTTTTTTTCTATTATCATTATTAGTAGAATAATTTAATACTAATTCAGAATAATACATTTTTGAACTTCGTGGATATTTTTTTATTTAATCATTATTATTATAAAGTATTTATTATTTTTTAATCATTTTTTTAAGTACTTTTAATTTTACGTTATACACTTTTCTACTTAAAGAAAAAATGAATAAAGGTAAATAATAAATTATAATTAAAATAATATAATATTCACATAATTCAGAATAAATATGAATAGATTAAAAATTCAATATTTCTCTGATTTACATCTTGAATTTTATGATTTAACCAAGTTAGTTAGAATGATTCATTGGATAAAACCTAAATCAAATATTTGTGTATTAGCAGGTGATATTGGTTATCCTTTTCAAAAGAAATATGAAGTTTTTTTAATAGCAATGAATAAGAAGTTTGAACATATTTTTTTGATATTAGGAAATCATGAATTTTATCAATTAAAAGATAATGAAGGTAAAACAATGAGTCAAATTGTAGAACAAACCGACAAAATAATTAAAAATAATGATTTAACAAATATTCATTTTTTGAATAATTCTCATTATGATTTAGGTGATTATCGATTCATTGGTTCTACTTTATGGAGTCATATTTATGATAATAAATATATACATAATGATTTTAATACTATAAAAGAATTAACATCAGAAAATATGTACAATGATTTACATAAAAGAGATAGAGATTATTTAAAAAATATAATTGAAGAGAGTAAAACAGAAAATAAAAAAATAATAATGATAACCCATCATTTACCATCTTTTAAATTAAATCATCCTAAATATGCTAAATATCATAACTATAATCAATGCTTTTCATCTAATAGTGATGATTTAATTATAGAACCAATTAAATGTTGGATTTTTGGACATACACATACACAAATGGATGTTAAAATTAATGATATACAATGTGTAGCAAATCCAATAGGTTATCCAGGTGAAAATACGAATATTGATTTTCATAAAATAATTGAAATTGATTAATTATTTTGAGTTATATAATTTTTTAAATATTTATATAAAATAGGATTATATAAATTAAAATTTAAAGATGATAAAACATTCATTAGATATTGATTATTTAGATAAAATACCTGTTTATTCTATCTTTGTATTAATGTTAATTATTTCAGCAAATTTTTTAAAAGAATTATTTCCATGTAAATTTCAACATAGTTTACAACATAATATTTATTTAAAACACTTATTCGGATTTTTAACTTTATTATTTTTTGTCGTTTTAACAGCTCCTTTAGATGAAAAACCTTTTGATAATATATTTATAAAATCAATCGGTATTTACATATGGTTTGTATTATTTTTAAGAACAACTTATCCTATATTTATTATTTTATTAATTATATTTGCTTTAATGTATATTGTAGTTCTTAAAAAAACATATTATAAAGAGTTATTTGGTAAAAAAGAACAAACAGAAAAAAAAAAGATGCATGATGATTTAAATTTATATGATTCAATTAATCATTATTTACTAATATTTGCTGCTCTTTTAACTATTATAGGTTTTATTATATATTTAGGTGAGATTAAGTATTCTTTAAAAAATAAAAAATTCTCATTTTTACAATTTATTCATTTTATTATTGGTAAACCTCCATGTGAATATGAACCTGAAATTATAACTCCTTTAAAAGCATTATATTATGCTTTTCTAAAATAAAAAAAATAAAAATTATAAATAAATAAATAAAATATTAATTTAAGCAGATGCCGGGATAATAGGTTTAATGTTTTCTTCATCTTCATACTCTTCACTTATTTCTACTTCTTCATCATCTTTAGTATTTCTTTTTGTATTAATATCATCATCTAATTTATGTTGATAACATCTAAACATTTTTCGAGTACCTTTCGGACCAAACGAAGCTGTGATTTCACAACCTTTAAATTGACAATACTTCTTTTTAACATTAATATCTGTGTCTAATTTATGCTTTAAACACCTGTAACCATTATTTTGATTAGGAGGCCCAAATGCTGGAGTTATTTCACAACCATCAAATTCACACTTTCTAGCTCTGACATTAACATCACCTTCAATCTTATGCTCTTTACAACGTAAATATTTAAATCCTGGAGGTGCAAATGAAGGCTGTTTAGTACAACCAGGATATCTACAAATCTTAGTACTTTTAGATGTAGTATAAAATAACTTACATTTAGCTGATTTATCTACTTTATATACTTTCTTTTTCTCAATAGTGTAAAATTTACGTTCATATGATATAGTATTCATTATACTTTTTTATAAATATATTAATTATTATTATTTTTTTAAATTATTTTTTTCATATTTTTTTAAATATTATTATCATTTATTAAATTTTTTATTAAATTATTTTGAATTGAATAAATATTCATTTCACCAAAACCTTTTAATTCAATATTATTTTCAATAATATACTCATTTATATTTTTATTTCTAAATTCTTTTTCAATCTTTTCTTTAAATTTATTATCAAACATTATTTGACCTTTTTTACATTTTGATTCTAACCGACTTGCCATATGGACAGTAGAACCGAATATTCTAAAAGTTTTACCATCAATTATACCTGCTGCAACAGAACCAATAGTTACGCCACATCTTATATATAAATCAAAATTAGAATAAGTAGATAAATAATTATCTATTTTTTCTTGTATTTCAGAAACAATTTGCAATGTAATTGTAGCTGCTAAATAATCTATTTTTTTTATATATTCAGCATTAACAACAATAAATAAAGAATCACCACATGTTTCATGTATATAGGCATAAGGATAATAAGATGTATTTACTTCTAAACAAGCAATTTTATAGATATTATGATATATTAAAGCAATACCAGATGGTGATAATTTATTACATATTTCAGTAGAATTAGCAATATCCATTAAAATACATACTACATTATCATAATTATCTATATTAAAAGAAGGTTGAGAATTAATAAATTTTAAGTATTTTTGAGGTACTAAAGGTGATAAATATTGTTCAATTTTTTCCAAAATAACAATTGTAGTTAAATCATTATTTATATGAACATCAACTGAACATAAAATCGGATTTTGTAAAGAATCATAAATATAAAAATGTCTCAAATTATTTTTATGATTTCTTATTTTAGGTTTAATTTTATTTATCTCATTTTTTTCTCTCGAATTTATCATTTTGAACATTTTCTTGTGTATTAATGACAATAAAGGAGACATTAATATAGTTATATGTTTTCCTATTAAATCATTTTGAGAATAATTTAATAAAATATAAGTAAAATTATTACAATTTACTATATTTTGTTGATTATCACAATTAATTATTGCTTTTTCATTTTTTGAATTTTTTAAACCCATCTTTATTCTATTTTATTTATTATTTTTTTAAGTATTATGATAATTCATTATTATTATTATAATCATTTTTTAAATTATATTATAACTTAATTATATATAACGTAAATTTTATACTAATTTTGACTATCTCCTTTTTCTACCCTATAACTATCTTCTTCAAAATGTTCCGTTGATACTTCTATAATTCTTCCTTCTTCTATACATATTATTTGATGTGGTAAAAATTTAGGTATATCTATTATCATATCTTTTTCTAAAATTATTTCATGTTTGTCTGCATTTTTTGTATTTATCCATTTTAAAATAAATTTACCTGATTGTACTGTCCATGTCTCTTTTTTAATTGTATGAAAATGCATACTGAATTTTTTACCTTTTTTAAAATCTAAATATTTTAAACAATATTCTGGTCTATTTATTATCCATATTTCACTTCCCCATGCTTTCTCATGTTTTGTTGATGTTATTAATTCTGGTTCTATTTTTTTATTTTTTGAACTTTCGTGGATGTCCATTTTTAAATATAATTTATTTTTAATATTTTATTATCTTAATTAATATATAAAATAACGCATTCTTTATATTTTATAATCTAAATTTTTCAACTTCTTCTTTACTACCTAATAATATAGGTGTTTTTTCATGTATTTTTTTAGGTTTTATATCTAAAATTCTTATTGGTTCTTTTCTAGTAGTTATTGCTAATCCACCTGCTTCCTCTGTTATTCTTGCCATTGGAAAACATTCATAAAATACTCTTAATTTTCCATCTTTATTTTTACTATCTGATGGATACATAAAATTACCACCATATAATAAAGTTCTATGTACATCAGCAACCATTGAACCAATATATCTTTGTGTATATTTTGTATTTTTCTCTTTATATAAATTTATATAATCTCTTACATTAGAATCCCAATTTTCACAATTAGATTCATTAACAGAATATATTTTTTTACCATTTTTAGGTATATAAATATCTCCTGTATAAATAAATTCACCAATACTATGGTCTAAAGTAAATTTCATGACACCACTTCCTTTTTCAAAAGTTATAACTAATTCTGTTGCAGGACCATATAAACAATAACCAGCACAAATAATTTTATCTCCATCAATACATTTTTTCCAATCTTCATCATTTTGTTCATAAATAGCAAAAATTGTACCAACACAAACATTACAATCTATATTAGAAGAACCATCTAAAGGGTCAAAAGCTACAATATATTTACCTTTAAATTCTTCTGGTACTAAAATCTCATCTTCATTTTCTTCTGATAATAAAATAGAACAAGAATGAGAATGAATTAAATTATCTATCATTACTTCATTACTTATTACATCTAATTTCTTTTGAATATCACCAGAAGCATTTTGTTCTGAATTATCTATAACACCATGTAAACCAACTATTCCAGCTTTTGATATTTGTCTTTGAATAACTTTACAACTAATTTGTATTGCGTTTAATAAATTTGTTAAATTAAAATTCTTTTTCATTGTTTTTTGTAAAAAAGTTAATGATGGTATATCCATTTTTTTAAATTTATTTATTTATATTTTTTATTTATATTCATTTATCATTTTTTTAAACGAATTTTTTTTATTTTTTTTCTTTTTTCTTTAAGTTCATTTTTATTTATTAAGTTAAATTGAAAATTAGTTATACTTAAAAAAAGTTTAAAATAAAAAAAAAAAATAAAAAATAAAATAAGAAGAATTATGATAAAAAGAATACTAACACCAATAATAACAAAATCAAATTTAATATTATTTGATTTGCACGGTACATTATTTAATAAAGAACAAAATAAAATAGATAATGAAGTTATAAGAATAATTAAAGAAAAGAAAAAAGATTTTGATATAGGTATATTATCAGGTTCAGAATTAAACAATATATCGAATATATTAAAATCTGATATTAAAAAATTTAATTATATATTTGCAGAAAATGGTAGTCATTTATATAATCCTTATTATGATAAAACAATTTATAAAAATTTAATATATAAACACCCTGAATTTAATAACATGATTGAATTGGTAAAAGAAAGTAATCAATATATAAAAATTAATTTACCTCATTATAATTTTTTATATTTTTTAAATAATCGTGATTCAATGTTTACATATAAATTTTTACCAACAGAACATCGTTATAGTTTATTTTATTATTTACAAACTAGAAATTCAATTCTTAATAATAATAATAAAATATCTATATTATTATCAGGTAATTCATTATCAATTCAACCTAAAGAATGGAATAAATCACAAGTTATAAATTATCTAAAATTTAAATATAATTATAAAGATATTTATTATTTTGGTGATCAATATTTACCAAACCACCAAGATTATGAAATCATTAATCATCATTTAATAAAAGGTTTTAAAGTTAATTCTTATCATCATATGTTAAATCAATTAAATAATTTATAATAAATAAAATTAATTATATTGTATAAAAATAGTAATAAAAATGGACTATTGTAATTGTTCTGAAAAAAATGTATTTAAATCAAAACATATAAGATGTTATGAAAAAAATCACTGTTGTTCTTGCAAATATTATTGTAATAAAATTAAAGAATATCCTGTTATTTTTGTTGTATTAGACCAAATGATTAATTTAGATTTAATACCAGAAAATATTCAAAAAGAATTTTCTGGATTCCAAAAATGGAAAAAAAGAACTATTAATTTTTTAAATCATCAAATAACAGCAACACCATGTTCACCATCTAGAAGTTCATTATATACAGGTAAACACGTTAATATTACCAAAGTCACTGATAATACTAATAATTCATGGCAATTTTCAATGCCAGATGTCTCAACTGGATTAAAAACAATGGGAACATATTTTAAAAACAAAGGTGATCATGTAAGATATGTAGGTAAAGTTCATTTTAATAATAATTTAGATAGAACAGCTATTCAAAGATATAAACCAACAATGGCAACACAAGATTATATGCAAAAATATGATTTTGAAACATTTAATAAAAAAGGAGATTTTGCATATGATATTCATGGTGCTTTTTTTAGTGACAAAGATGTATTAAGTGAAGTTTTACCTCCTGGGAATGACCCATCTAAATGTGATTTATATGATTATAAAAATAATGAAGCTTATGATGGAGGTATTCCTTATTTAAAAAAAAGAGATATTGAAAAAGATAATAAATTTTTCCTTTGTATGAACTTTGAAAATCCACATGACATTACATATGCAAATATTGAATCTGATAAAGTACTTTCAACTCCAACATTTCAAATGTCAGGAAATAGAATTAATACACCAGATAATATAAAATTTGGTGTTAATTCTACATATAATTCAAATTATAGAAAATTTTATGATACACCTTTAATTTTTAATGAATCTTATGAACTAGATAATAACTATAATTCAACTACTAATTCTGACCCTCTGTATTTATCTATTATAACAATTTTATTAGGTTGGTTTTATATGTATGGTATGAATCCAAATAATAAAATTCAATATCAAGCATATCAAACAAATTATTTACAACAAATAAAACAAATAGATAATGAATTAGAAATTCTTTATGACTTTTTAGAAGAACATAAATATTTTGATAAATCTGTCATTCTTCTCACATCCGATCATGGTGAATATAATGCTGCTCATGGTTTATTCCAAAAAAATGCTATTATATATAAAGAAGCATGGAATACTATTCTTTTTATATCTTATCCTAAAATGAATTATGAATTAAAAGGTTATAAATATAATTTTGTCACAAGTCATGTACAAGTTTTACCTACTTTATTATTATTATCTAATAAATATAACACAAAAGAAATTAAAGATTCCGGATTATTTGAACCGATGTTTAATGAAAATAAAACACTTAAATTTGAAGATTTTAAAAATATTAAATTAGGTTTACCTACTGGATATGGTGCAATTGTTTTACCAATATTAAGGTCAATAGCACAATCAAATATAGAATTACAAAATGAATTAAAAGAAAAAATACCATTAAAAATGAATTATTTTAGTTTACAAGGTTATTCAGTATCAGCAAATATTAAATTAAATGGTAAATATTATAATATTGGTTATTATTTTAATTTAATTCATACTTTATTAGATACAATTCAAAATATTTTACCAAATCCGAATAAAGTAAATATTGTTTTAAATAAATTAAAAACATTTAAAGAAAATAATCAAGAATTTAATGATGATACTATAGTTATTCTTCGTAATTCAATTAATGAAAAAGGATTTGGTCTTGTTGGTAAATATAATGATATTAAAGTTCAATTATATTCTTCAAATTTTACTAAACTTTATTATTCAAATCCTATAATTGAGATTTTTGATGAATTTAATTCTGATTATAAATTTTTAATAGATAATACACTTTATCCAACAAAAATTTATTCAAATTCAATTTTATTTAATATTGATAATGTTTTTACTTTTATACCACCTAATCCTGATTTACCAGAAAATCCTTATTCTATTATTGATCAAGACCCAAATGGATCAGTTTTTATTTATGTAGGTAAAAAAGATTATATTGAATTTACTTATAAAACTGATCCTGTTGTTAAAAATTATTTCATTAGTCCTCTAATTATTTCAGGAAAACCCGATGATTATTCAAATTATGTATGCAATGATGCAATTTATCAAAATGCACAAATTTATACTAAAAATGTTCCTGATGGACAAATTGCTATTTCTAAAATATCTGATTTATTAGACACTATTATTTCTATTTTTTCATTTAATCCTATTGAAGTTTATAAATTTTTATATGAAAATATTGAATATTCTATATTTAATTCTTTATGTTATTTTGTTTCACAATTTATTAGTTCATTCATTGATACTGGATTTTTGGTTTTACCAGGTAAAAATAAAACTGTTCAAGAATTACTTTTAAATAATTATCAAGTTCAAGTTTTTAATGATACAGATGATATTAATGAATTATATAATTTAGCAGATTCTTCAAGAATAAATGATGGTGATAATATTTCTATTATAAATCAATTATTAATTAAATTAGGTGAAAATGTAAGTTATAATAATTGTGATAATATATTTATATCTTTACCTATTGATATTGCTATACAAGAAACATATAATAAAATAAAAGAATATACTATTACTAAAATACCAAGAATATATAATTATAGAATATTAACTGATAATTATTATAATAAAGTTGAATAATTTATTTTATTTTTAATTTTTGAGTTTTATGGATAATTTTTTTTATTAAATTATTTTATTAATTTTAAAATATTTTTAATTTTTTATTTTTAATTTTATTTTTTTTTTATTAAAATTAAATATTTTCTAAAATCTTATTATAAAAATCATAATAAAACTGATAATTTGGTATAGTAGTACTATTAATATTCTTTCTACAAATTGGACAATTTCTTTCTATACTTTTTTTTATCCATTTATTCATACATAATATATGATAATTATGTCTACACTGATTACAATATAAATTTGTTTTTTTACATGTATTTTCTAAACAAATATTACATTCATTTAGATTTTCTGTTTTATTTTTATAATCGGTGTAGATTTCATCATTATATTTTCTAATAATTTTCAAACATATATCTTTTACTTTTGAATTTTTATTCAATATATCTCTAATAATTAAATTAATCCAAAAATTTTCATCAATTAATTCTTCTTTTTTAATATCTTTATTAAACTTTAATAAAGTGACAATATCACCATTTCTTTCATTCCTAATAAAATATCCTTCATCAACATCTCTAAACATTAAATTCATATATGTCATTTTTAATATATCTGTTAATAATTCTTGTTTATCTAATAAAATTATATATAATTCTCTTATTTTACTACCATAACGAACAATATCTCTAACCATTTTATGATAATAATCTAAAATAAATTTATCAGAAAATATAATAATATCTAATTCAAACTCTAATGATTTTTCTATAAAAATATCATATTCATTCACAATTATATTTTTAATATAATTATAACTTTCAACTTCACAATCATCTTCTAAATACTTTACCGATTTATTTATTTGTATTAAATAATACAAAAAAGAATCTAAATAATAATTATTCTCTATTTCTTCTTTCAAATCATCTTTTTCAAAAATTATATTTAAATATTCTGTCTTTTTATAACTCACTCCTTTTGCAAATTTAATATTATTATAATTTTCAATAAAATTTAAACATTTTAATAATGTATAACCATAAAATAATTGAAAAATATCACCAAGTAAATAATCATGTGCATAAACATAATAATCATATAATGTCAAATTTGATTCATTTACATTCAATTCATTCTCTTCTTCATTATCATCAATTAAATTATCATCAATAATTTTTATATTTATTTTTCCTGAATTAATATCATTTACTAAATCATCAAATAAATCAAAATATTTTTTTAATTTTTCAGTATTACTTTTCAATTCATAATTATTATATAAAAGTTGATAATAATTCTTCATAAAAAAATTTAACATATAATTACCACTATCAATTATAATACTATTAGTATTAATACTATCTAAATATTCAATAATTCTGTTTTTAATTTCTTTATTATTAATATATAAACGCACTAAATTATAAATATCTGAAAAACTATTATTAATAATTGGTTTTAATTCAAAATAATTAGGTAAAAACCAATTCAGAAAACACTCTAATTCGAAAAAGAAAACAATTTTTTTCTTTGTTGTAGAATATTTTTTAAATTTTTCATTATTTTCTTCTAAAAATTTATTCATTTTATTAAATAAATGTTCTGATATAAACTCTTCATTATATATATCACCTCCAAATTCTTCTATAAATTTATTTTCATTTATCTCTATAAATTCTTCAATACCTAACTTTTCTTTTCTATATTCAATGTATTTTTCAATTTTATTATTCATTTTATTTATTTCGTTTTCAAATTCCATATTCTTATTTTTTTATAAACTCATTTCTTTTATCATTTTTAAAAAAATCACTTTTTTTTTAAATACACTAAAAAATATTATTAATATTTATTCTGAATTATTATTATCATTATTATCTATTATAATATTACCATTATCAAAATCTGTATCAATATTACTTATTAAAGATATATTATCGGTATCATTATTTTCATTATTTTCATTTAAATTATTATTTTGTATATTATCTCCAAAAAAATCACTTAATTTTGTTTTACTTAATGTTTTTATCAAATTAAATGTATGATTTTTTATATGATTATGTGTAAGATTATGCATATAATAATTTTCTTCTTGTATTTCTTTAACAACTTTTATATCAAAAATTATTTTTTTTAATTTTTTTAACAACTCTTCTTTTATGTTATTTTCAATATTTTCATTTTTTATTGTATTTTTCAAATCATTTAATTCCTTTTCTATATTTTCAATATTATTCATTTTTACTTATTATATATTCTTATTATTCTTATTATTCTTGAATATATTTTTCATTTTCTATTAACTAAATTATTTTTTTATAATTTTCATTATTCATCTAATTAAAATTAGTAGGTGATAATGATGGTATATGATAATACATTTGCATATGTTGCTCATATTGCATCTTTTGTTGTTGATGATATTGCATCTGTTGTTGCATCTGCATCTGTTGTTGATATTGCATATGTTGTTGCATCTGCATATGTTGTTGCATTTGCATCTGTTGATGCATTTGATGCTTTTTAATTTCTTCATCTTCTTTCATTTTTTGAATATGAATTTCGAATTGACTAAAAATGAATTTAATCCAATTTTCAATTACAAATGATAATCCTGCTCTGAACATATTAACACTAAAAATAACATCATTCTCAATAATAGGAGTTCCAAATTCATCTGAATACTTTACTTGATTATTTTTAAAATTCCAACACCAAATATTTTCTGGCATCTTCTGTTTCAAGTAAACTTCCATATAAATACTAGGGTCCCTCTCTGTACTGATAACTACCAAACCATATCTATCAGTAGATTTATCCAAAATTCTAAAATCTCTGTGTAAATTCTCAAGTAAAAGATTTAAATAAACATTACTTGATTTACGATACATATCTTTCATTGTTGAATCCAATACTTTTTTAATACTACGATAAAAATGGCTTTCACCACTCTTATTCTTCTCTAATGCACGATTAGTTGCCATTTTATAGCTTTTTTAAGGTTTAATAATCATAAACTTATATTAATTTTTTACTTGTTTTATAACTTTTTATCATAAATTCTTCAATTTTTTTTCTTTTTATTTTTACTAAAAAGATATTAACGTAAAAAAAATTATAATCATATTATAAATAATTTGCTTTATAAACAACAACATAATTATTATCTTCACAACATATTTTATAAAATAAGGCATCAATTTCCTTCCAAAATTCTTGTATCTCTTCTCTGTATTTTTTAACATTCGTATATTTTTCAATTCTTCTTATAAATTTATTTAATTTAGGTAGTCTATCATACATATTCTTATCCAAAATTAATTGTTTTGTTTTATTTGAAAAATCAGTTGTTATTATATCCGATAAATATTCATAAACTAATGTTTTATCAAAATGTTCATATTCATATGTTTTATGAGTATTTTCTTTCATTTTATTAACATCCTCAAATGTTATTATTTTCGCTAATTTCCATTCAAATTCCATCTTGTTTTTTTCATTATTCCTTTACTTTACTTTTTATATTTTTATTTATTTCTTAATTTATTTCAAATTAATATTATCTAATAATTCTTTTGTACATATTTCTATTAATTTATATTTGTCTTTTCTCGGGTCAAATACAATATACCAATTATCCTCTTGTATCTCTTTAAATTCTCCAATTTCACTCAATCTTTTTCCAAATTTAACATTCTGATTTATTTGACTCATATTCACAAATTCATTATATTGTGTATTTATGTATACTTTTTCTGATTCATTAGTATAAATCATATTATCATACATTATAAACATATTCATAACTCCATAAAATAATGTTTTACCTTCTTCATCTTCATTATCCATATCCTTTTTTATACCTGATTCAAATCCTACAAATATATCCTCCGTATTTAATGTTTTCTCCTTATTATTTACCATTGTTTGTATCTGCATAAATGCTCTATTCTCTATTTGTTCCTCAAATATCTCTTTTGTATACTTATTCTCATAAATTTTTACTTTAAAAGTGTATTCTGAATATCTATCCAAAAATGCTGATTTAATACCTTCTATCTCTCTCTCATTATTACTCATAATATGTATCGTTTTCGTCTTTTCCATTTTTATAAAAATAAAATTTAAATATATATCTTTTTATTAAACTTTCTTTAAGTTGATTTATTATAAAATATAATTTTTAATTTAAACAATTGATTAAATTTTCATGAATATAATTCATTAGAATAACATTATCTTTATGAATAATAACTAACTCTTTAAATTCATTTATTCTCATATTAATATTTTCTCCTTCAATAATATCATTTTCTTTAAATTCAATTTTATTTAATTTATTTGAATAATTATGTAAAATATGAATATCAATATTAAAAATACTATTTAAACTTTCATTTAAATGATTAAAGAAATGGTACATAAAAAAATTATCATCTTTAAGTAAACTAAAATAGTTTAAATAATCATCAAATAAGATGTAAATATCTAAATATTTTATTTTATTTTTTAATTTTTGATAAAAATCATAATTCTTATTATTTTCTTCCATTAGTTCTAATAATTTTTTTGAATTTTGTTCTATTGAATTAACTGAATTATTATTAATAATTTTATTAGGTATAAAATAATAATTGATAAAATGATTTTTTAAACTAGAATCTAAAGAATCATTTTCATTAGATACATTAATAGGAAAATCTATAGATAATAAAACATTTATTAAATCAACATCTTCACTTAATTCTTCAAAAAAATTAACAAAATAATATTTTTCCCCTTCTTTAAGTTCAACAAATAATCTATTTTTGATTATTTCCAAAATGTTAAAAATATATTGAATTTCAAATTTTGGTTTATTTTCATTTTCTAAATCACAATGTATAATAATATCTTCTAATTCACATTCCATAAATATTTGATGTTCATCTAATAATATTTCATCATGTTTATTTTCATTTTTTTCATATATTGATATTGAAAATAATTGATTATTATTTTTTAATTCTTCTAATTTTTTATTAGTATTTTTAACAATTTTATCAACTAATTCTTCATAAACAGTATTATTATTGATTTCAATATCAATATTTTCCATTTTTTAGATTTATATTTTTTATTAAATAATTATAAAATTAAGTTTTATTAAATCATTTTTTATTTTTTTTTAACGTAAATAATTATTAATTTATACGTATATAAAAAAATAAGTATAAAATAATATAAGATTTAAATTATAATTATATAAATAATGGATAATACTTTTTTCGAAAAATCAACACTTTATAAAATTTATCATGATAAAATTATAAATATAAACATTAAAATAATATATACTTATACTGATATAGATAATAATAGAAGATTTATTGAGAAAATTTTTGAATTTAATAACAAAAATTATCATCTAATACCTAATTCTGTTTTTGATATTATCAGAATTTATCCTAATATTTTGAATTATTTGAATAGTATGAATAGACATATTATTAATTATAATATATACAATAATATAAAAATACAAGTAAAAATTAATAAAAATAATGATAATATGTCTATATTATCCGATAAAGATTTTAATATTGATGATTTTTATAAAAAATTAAATTTAATTAATATTAATAATGCTAAAATTTAAATTAATCTAATTTAATCAAATAAAACATCTAATTCAATAAATAATTTAACTTGTTCTTTAGCATATTTATTATTTTGAAAATCTTTATTTGATACTAATTTTTCATATTCTTCATACAATATTTTTTGTCGAATCGTCATATTATATTTAAATATGATTTCACCTTTTTCTATATATATTATCTTCTTAATAACTTCTACGAATTCTTTAAGTACTTCTTCTTTTTCAAAATAAAATAAATTCTGAAGATACAACATTTTACTCTCTTTAATTAATTCTTTAGTCCATTCACATCTACCTGGTACATTTTTTTCGATAAATTGTTTCATTTTATTCATAAATCCAATTTTTGTTAAAAATACTACTAAATCAGGTTCTATCTTTTCTTTCCCTATCATTTTTCCATTCTTTTCTAATTCATATCTTACTAATCCATTATTATCTATATAAAATATTCTTTCATCATAATCATTATCTTTGTATTTTATCATTGTTTTTGTATTATATAAATTTTTATCTTTACAATGATGATTATATACTCTTAATTTACAATCAAAATAATTATCTATTTTTGTTTCATTATAATACATATTCCAAAATGTATCATATTTTATATATTTTGGTACTGAATTTTTTATAGTATTTTCAACTAAATTAAATAATGTACCAATTAATTTATCTCTTCGTCTAAACATTTTATTTTTTTAATTTTAATTATTTATTATAAAACTTTTTTTAAATTAAAATTAAAAATAATTATTTAATAAATAATTTATAATATTTTCGATTTTATCAAAATTGTAAATAATGATTAAATAAAGTGGAAAATCAATATATAATTTTGGTTCAAAATATTTTCTATATTTTTTAGATATTCTCATCAAATCATAATATTTATATTGTTCTTTTCTATAAAAAATTATACTATGTAAATCATAAAAAAAAGTATAATTATATTTTTCTGTTACTTTATTTACTTTTTCCAAAATATCATATATAGCTTTTGTTTCTGTTTGTTTATCAAAATCTTTTTTATAATCACTATATTTTTTGTATATTTTTGGTTTTGGTATTGAATAATTCTTCTTTTTTGAATCTAATAATGTATCCATATAATTATAAAATTCTCCATATGAAAATATTTTCAAATAACTTATAAAACTTAACAAATCATTTGTTGTTTTCCATAACTTTGTGTCTTTTTTATTTTTTTTATCATTTTTATGCATTATTTTACCATAATCTATCAATTGTACTAAATATCCATATGTTGGTATTTTTTTACCTAATATTTTAATTTCTTTTTTATTTGTGTATTTTACACCAATATTCCATAAATGGATATCATTATGTTGATACCCATATTTATTTAATAAATATAATATATAAAATACTTGTAAAATTAATGAATAATATTTATTTTGTTCTTTATATATTTTTTTATCAAAAATTAAATGTGCAAGAGTAGTATCACAATATGAATATAATTTATAAACACAATAACTAGATTTTACTAATTTATGATATTTTTTAGGTATATTTTCTAATTTTGTATTTTTTGAATATTGACTATGTTTACAATTTTTAACTAATTTGTGTTTTTTTATTTGAAGAAAATGGTCTGGATATTTTTTACTCATTTTTTCTACAAATTTTATCTCTCTCCAATATGGTGATATTGATGTTTTTATTTTAGCATTTTTTTCTAATATTTTTTCTATTTTTAATGCATATTTTTTACCTTTATTTTTTACTAAATATATTGTTCCATATACACCTTTACCTATCTCTTTTTCTATTTTAATCTCATTTAATTCTTTCATTTATTCTCACCTATTATTATTTAATATTTAATTATATTTTAGCTTAAATAAATAAGAAAAAATATAATATAATAATAAAGATGAACGATAATCTTAACAAAAATAAACCCAGAAGAGTCGGTGATGATTTACCTCAACCTACACCTTCTTCTTCTATTGTATCAAAATCCAAAAAATCAAAAAAAAATTTAAGAGGCGATGTACCTGAACCTACTGTAGTTCCTTCAGTATCTCAATTAAAAGACGATGTACCTGAACCTACTGTAGTTCCTTCAGTATCTCAATTAAAAGACGATGTACCTGAACCTACAATGATTCCATCAACTTCACAATTAAAAGACGATGTACCTGAACCAACAATGATTCCATCAACTTCACAATTAAAAGACGATGTACCAGAACCTACTGTTCAACCTTCAACATCTCAATTAAAAGACGATGTACCTGAACCAACAATTATTCCTTCAACATCTCAATTAAAAGACGATGTTCCTGAACCTACTGTTCAACCTTCAACATCTCAATTAAAAGACGATGTACCTGAACCATCACCTGCACCTTCAATTACAGATATAAATATGATTAATTTAAATGATATAGAACCATCACCTATTCCATATGTACCAACGAATATTTCAAATATGAATATAATGAATTCCAAAATGGAGATGATAGAATCAAGTTATTCATCAGAAAATTATAATACAACAAACACATCATATTCAGGATTATTAATGTTTTCAAGTATAGGTATATTTGCAGGAGTGATGTTTGCATATTTATATAAAATGAAAAAGAGATTATTATATACACCAATACCAGAGAAAAAAGAAAAAGAATTAAATTATGATTTTTTTTAATTATAATATTTTTATAGAATTTAATTAATTATTAGAATTAATTAATTCAATTTGTTTATTTTTATCGTATAAAGATTGAATAACTTTTTTAATATATTCTTTATCATGACTTTTAGTTTCATTATTTTCAGAAGATGATGAATTAATAATATGAATAAATTTTAAGATAATCTTTGAAAAAATAGATAAAAAATCAGGTGATAAAAAAATAGAATTATTAATATTATTATATAATTCATTATTTATTTTAAATAAATAAGATTCTGAATGTTCTTTTAATAAATTATTATTATTTGAATCTAATAATAATGGTTTAAAATGAAAATTAAAAAAATCATTAATAGTTTTATAGAAAAATAAAATATTATTAACCAATTTTTCATTTGTATGAAAAAGATAATATGTATTAAATATTAATTGAAAAATATCAATTTTTGAATTAAATGATGATTCAATTAAATAACTATTATTATTTTCCAATGATTTTAAATTATATGGATAAGAATTAATAAATAAAAAACCATTAATTTTTAAATTAGATAATCCCATATCAATTAAATAAAATTCTAATTTATATGAATTTTTATTATCTGAATCTATATTTTTTCTATTAAATAATATATTGTCACATTTAATATCTTGATGAGTAAAATTTACATCATCCAATTCATTAATATTTTTTAATAAATTACTTATTTGATAATAACAAATAAAAATTTCATTTGTAAATTTTCTGGCAATACTATTTAACATATTTTTTTTTTGTTTTTCATCATTATATATGACTTTATTATATCTTTCATATTCTTCAATAAATATATCTGTCTTTCTATAATCAATTTTTTCCATTAATATAAATAAATAATCAGAATTCTTGATTTTTCCAATTTTATATATATTTGGTATTTTAGCTATTTTATTCTCATCCATTAATTGTTTTAATTTACTATTATTTTTAATTAATTCTAATAATTGAACATGAATTAATATTTCCTGAAAAATTCTAAAATATAAATACCTGTCTTCATCTAAATTAATTATCTTTATTGCCATTTTTTCGGTATTTATTTTTTCATTCATTTTATTAAAAACATCACAATTATATACTTTACCATATGAACCATTATTATTATTTTCATTTAAAATAATATTATATTCACCATTTAAACTTCGAATACAATTTTCTTTTAAAATTAAATCATAATTTGTAAAATAATTTTCTAAATATAATCTTCTTATATCTTTATCATCTGATGTTTCTATATTATGTGTTTCTGAATAATCGTCATAATTAATTGTATATAAATGTAAATTTAATAAATCTTCAAATTTAAAAACATTATTTACACCATAAGGTCTCAAATCTATTTCTAATTCTTCATATAATTTATTTTTGTCATATTCATATAAATAATTTCCTGATTCTTTAATAATTTTTTTTATTTTAAATTCAAAATCTTGTATAGATTTAAATTCATTTGGATATTTTATACCTTCAACTTCAAAATAATCAACTTTACTCATTTTATTATTTTTTTCTTTTTTTATATTTTCAATTAATGTATATATTGTTTTATCATTATCAATATCAATGTTTTCATCATTATTTATTGATTGTATATAACAACTTTCCATTTTTCTTTTTTTATTTGGATTTATTTCCATTTTAGTTCATTTTTAAAAGTTTAATAAATATTATTATTTTACAATATTATTTAAATCATTTTTTTATATTATAATCTTTACGCTACTATTTTATTTATTCATCAAAATTTAGTCTTTTAATTAAACTTCCAATATTATTTATATTATTTTGATTATTTAGATTATTTTGATTATTTTGATTATTTTGATTGATATTAAATTCAATATCAATTAATTCACGTCTATATCTTTTAATTCTTTCGGGTCTTCCAGGAATTCTCATTCTAATAGGTGCTTCTGGTGTTCTAACTACAAACTGTTGATTATCCATTTTATTAAAAACTTTTTTTGATTTATTATTAATTTTTTAATATTAATATTTATTTAGCTTTTATTATTCACTTTTTTTAAATTCAATTATTTGATTTATTATAAACGTAAAAATATAAAATAAAAAATGATTAAAATTATAATTTAAAAAAAATAGTATATTAATTTATATTAAAAAAAAATATATTAAAAATGAGTTCTAATAAAAAACAAGAAGTCGAAAAAGATTCAGAACAAACTACTGAAAATAAAGTAGAAGATACTATTATTGAAAATACTCAAGAAGAAGAAGATAAAGAAGAAATTAATAGTAGGGGAAAGAAAGTTTTAAGTGATTCTGGAGAAAGAAAGGTTAAAGATAAGAATCTTAATCAAAAACGTAAAAATGATAGAAAAAATAAACAAAGTAGATATGATAATGATGATTATTAATCAAAATGATTTACGATTATAATGAAAATAAAAAATGAAAAATATTAAAATAAATACTTTTTAAATTAATAAATTATTAATTAAATTAATAATATATATAAAAATCAAAAAAAATGGATTGTACAACACTAATTAGTGATATTTTATCACAAGTTACAATCTACAAACCAATTGAATATGCACCTCATTTCATAGATTTTATGATTAAAATTCAAGATAATTGTCCTAAAGATATAATGTCAACATTAACATTTCTAAAAGAAAATTACCAAGAACATTATATTCAAATTATGATTGCTATTGGTAAAGGAGGTTAATTATTAAATAAAAAATTATAAATAAAATTAAGAATTATTAGATATTTCACTAATATTATCAGTATTATCAATATTTTGATGAATAATATTTGTAGTATTTTCAATGTTATTATTTAATTCTTTTTTTGCTTTATCAACTAATGATTTAATTTTATTATTTTTATTTGAAGTATTTGAAAGATGGTCAATTGAGATGTCTTCAACTATAATATCTTCTTTAACATTATTAATTTCATTAGATACTTCTTGTTTAACATTATTAATATTTTCATTAATATCTTCTTTAACATTATTAATAATATTTTTACCGATATTTTTAGTATTAGATATTTCTTTTTTAATATTAAAATTTTTCATTGAACTTCCGAAGGGACTATTTTGTAAAATTCTACCAACAACATTATTGTTAGACATTTTATTTAATTCGCTTTGTCTTGATTCAATTTGTTTATTTATAAAAGGGGTTAAATTTTGTTGAACTTGTTTAATATTATAAGTATTTTCTTTTATTTCTTCTTCTTCTTCAATATTTGTTCCAATTTCATCATATAATTGATTTTCAATATCTTTTTTTTGTTTTGATATATTATTAATAAAATTTTTACCATTATTTGTTGTATTATTTATAAAATTATTAATTTTTGTAGGTGTATTATTAATTGCATTCGAAGCTTTATTTATCATATTTAAACCTTTTTTTTCAACTAATTCAGCCATTTTTTGAACACCAGTTTTTTCTTTTTCTTTGCTTCTATTATGCATTGTTTGAAAAGCATTTGCTATTATTTTTGCTGCTTTTTCTTCTTTTGTTGGTTTATACTCTTCTATTGGTGATACTTTCATAATATCAGGTTTTTCAATATTTTCATCTTCGATTTCTTTCATAAATTCATTAAGAATATCTAAAGGTATTATTGGACTTTGTTCAACCAATCTATCAAATTCACTTCTACATATTTGTACAAAATCTATACCACTATAACTTCTAAATTCTGGTGGAAGTGATAATTCAGTTGCTATATTTCTTGAGAATTTACCATAAGATATAGATGCTACACGATTAGCTTCACTTAATTCTCCAACTCGTGTAAATTGTGCTATAGTAGTTATAATACCAGATATAATATTTAAACTACCTATACCCATTGGTATATATTTTTGATATTCTTCTGGGAAAGTTCCTTGAGAAAAAGAAGCAGTACCTAAAATAGTTGAAAAAATAATAACAGGTATAGTAAAACAATAATTTCTAAATTTAAAATGACGATGTGCTCTGTCGTGAAGTAGTCTATAAGAAGCAGAAAGTTCTGCCCATTTTTTTAATAGTTTAACTTCTGATTCATTCCAATCTTTTGGTGAAGAACCTTGATTATTAGGTTGTTTGTCTTGTTGTTGATTTTTATTATTTTGATTATTTTGACTAAATTTATTATCTACCATTATATTTTTTATTCCTTATTTATAATATTGATTTTTTTAATCAAACGCACAAAAATAATTAAATAATAAATTTAATAAATAATTTTTTTAATAAAAAAAAAATCTAATAATAATTATTATAATGTTAAAATGGAAGAAAAATCTATAAAAGAAAATAATTTAAATTTTATAAATATTGTTAATATTGAAAAGAATTTTTACAATATAAAATTCAAAAATTGTTTTGATTATTGTATTAAAAATAATAAAGATAAATGTATTATAAATAATGCTTATCAAATAAAAGATAAATTTTATGATGATTTTGATGATAAAAAATATTGTTTAATACAATCTCAATGTTTTAACAATTGTATGAATTATCTTAAATAATTTTTTTTTTCTATTTATTTTTATTTTTAAATCTCTTTTTTAATTTTTTATTTTTTTTATTCATCATCATTTTCTTTTTTCTATTACCTCCTCTTCTTACTTTATTTATTTTTCGAATAATATTTCTTTTATTCTTATTTTTTTTTGGTTTTGGAGTTGGTTTTGGAACAGGTACTTTATTATTTTCCAATGTATAAATAACCCACATATCATCTGTTAAATTTGGATTTAATAAATAATTATAGGATATATACCCATATCCTCTATCTCCCCACATTCTTCCATATGAATTTGCAAATTTAAATCTTTGTGTTGCATCATCATATCCTATACATATTAATGCATGACCACCTAAATTGGCTTCTTTTGATAAATCTGGGTCTGGTATTATACCTGTATTTTCAACCGTATTTGTTTCAAATGATTCATATACATAAATACCAAATACAAAAGGATTACCATCTGCTAAACATTTTTTCATTGAGTTTAGATTTTGTTGTACTATACCATAACTTAATACTTGATTTAATTCTCCACTTGTAAATGCTTGTTTTGATGGTTTTTGTGCAAATTTACTTACTATATATGGATAAAACTTTTCTTCACATACTCCATATTTTACTAAACTTTTAACTCCTTGAAGTAAAGTTGAACCATCATCTACTCCAATACCATTATCTCCTTCTAAATAATCTAAATATCTTTCATTATAATAAATAAACAAACGCGAAGGATCTATTATTCTTTGTTTATATCTAAAAGCCCAACATAAAGCATTTGCAGTACAAGAACCTAGATTTCGTTGATCATAAATATAATCCATATTTTTGGATAAATCTATTGAAGAAGGTAAAGTAAAATTTGTAGAATTAGTTAAATTAAGTTCAAATTTAATAATTTTATCTTCTGGATGTTCTAAATGTTGTATTTTTACATTATAACATTTTTTACTTTCTTTAATACAATATTCTATTTCTTTAAGTTCATTATTATTATTTAAATCATTATTATTTATTTCTTTAAATTCATTATTATTATTATTATTATTATTATTTAAATCATCCATAATGTTGTATATATATTTAAATTAGAAAATATATAGATATAATATAAAAAATATAAAATATAAAGATTAAAATTAACAAGAATGACTTTTACCAATCTTTTCTAAAATATCTCCTAAATAATCTTCCCAACTAATTTTATTACCATTTAACTTTCTTAATTCATTCATTTTTTCGTCTTTCTCTAATAAATCATTATATAACTCTTTATAAATATAACTGTTCTTACATACTGTAGGTGTATTATGAAGTTGTATTGAAGTTTTAATTAAACCTTCTTTTAATAATTTCTTTCTGAATTTTAATTTTTGTGCTTCACTTGGTTCTTTTTTCTTGTAAAAATCATCATTTTTAAACTCATATAATGTTGAATACATATTCTTTAAAAATAATATATTTGCATTCCATGTTCTTAAATCTTTTGTTGTCACTTCGTATGGTCTCAAATACTCATTCAAATCATATATTGATACAGATACATGTTCTCCTTTTTCATTTGTTATTGAGAATAAATATGGGTCATTCTTTGTTGACATTTTATATACTTTTTTCACTATTTCTTGAATTGGTTTATCCATAATTCTACAATGATTATTAACACCTTTTTTACCAGTAAATTCAATTTCAATATTATTGTTATGTATATCAATATGATTTTTATGGACTGTAGTTATACCGTGAGATTTATATTTCTTTTCCATTTTTTTCTGACCACTTCTAAAATTACATAAATCCATAATTTTAAGTACTAAAGCTATTAATTTAGGTTTTGTAAAATATGTATCTTTAATATCTTCTTCGATATGTTTCTTTAATTTACCTATTCTATCACTTAATACCATCATTTGACAATATTTCTTCTTTTCTCTTTTTTTCTTAAATTCTTCACTATAAACATATTGTTTTCTTCCTTTATCATCAATACCTGTTGCTAATAAATCACTATCTAAAAATATTTTAACATTTCTATAAGCCGGCGCTATATAAATATGTGATATTTTTTCTAATTCATTTTTATTAGTCACTTTATTACCACTTTTATAATAATATGTAAAAGAATTTCCATTTTTAACGCGTTTAATATAATTCTTCTTTTCATTATTCTTTCTATTCTTCTTTTTATTTATTTTTAATCCTGTTTCTTCTACTTCATTCTTTTCATTTATCTTTTTTTTCATCATCATTTTATCTCTATTTCCATTATTATTTTCATTCTTATTTGAATTTTCATTTTTATTATTTTTTTCATTATTCAATCTTTTTTTTTTAAGTACTCTTTTTTTAGATAAATTATTCATTTTTAATTTTTAATTTATATCTATATATTAAAAAGAATTTAAAATAATTTGATTAAAATATAATTATAATACAATAAAAATATAAAAATGAATAATACTGATTCAGAAAATATAATATTTTTTTACGATTTTGAGACAAATGGTATAAATCCTTTAACATGTGCTGCTATGCAAATTGCCATTATTAATCATAAAGGTGATATTATTAAAAATCAATATATATTACCATTCGACGGTATTATTGCTGCAAGTGAGATTCATGGTATTGATGAACAAAAATTAAAAGATAATAATGCTATAAATTCAGATGTATTTTTTAATGAATTAATTAGTTGGGTTTCTAATATTTATCCGAATAAAGATATATATTGGATTGCATACAATAATTTTGGATATGACCAAATTGTTATGGAAGCACATTTAAAAAGATTAGATAAAAAAGTACCAGATAATTGGTATTTTTTAGATTTATATCCAATGATAAAAGAATATTTCCCTAACATTAAACCAAATTACAAACTTCAGACAGTATATGAAAATTTAGTTATAAATAAAGTTCCGATACAATATCATTGTGCATTAGCTGATTCAACATGTTTATATCATTTATATAATAGATTAAAAGAATTTGGATTAACAACAGTATTCGAACAAAGATATAAAAGATGTGCATTATCATCAATTAATATTAATAATTATTCAATAACAACAATGGGAGGGTATTTATATAAATTAAATTCGATATATATGAAGAATGGATTAACAACAATTGGAAAATTAAATGATATATATAAAAATAATAATTATGATAAAGAATTATTAAATAAACATTTGAAAAATAAATTTAATATTAAATCAGATTATCATAATAAGAACTTTGTTGAACAGATAGATATTATAAATTTTTTGAGTAAAAACTCAAATAAAAGGAAAAGAGATTAATAAATAATTAAAATTAAATCAGCATTATTGCCTTTATTTTTATTAATCATAATTTCAGATAATAAATGATGATTTTTAGAATTATTTTGATATAGACTTAATTTAATATTAGATTCTACATCATAATAAATATTTTGATTATTTTTAAAATAATCATAAATTGATTTAAAATAACTATTAATATCAATAATATTAATATTTGATATATTAAAAACAATCTTAGGTAAATTTTCAGATACCATATTTTTATTCATTCTATCATTGATTAATTCAATCATAGGTTCTGTTTTATCTCTCATATTACTAATAAATCTTTGTTTTAATTTAGTTAAAATTGGAAAATTAGTCATATCAATATTATTAACAATTTGATTAGAATTTATATTAAAATAATTTTCATTAATTATTCTCTTTTTATATTCTGAATAAACTAAATAATAAATCTCATCATTATTATATATTGATGAATTATCAATATTAATTCTTTCATTAAAATAATTATTTACAATTCTGAATCTTCTAAATGTTTTATCATCTGCTGAATTCTTTAAATTATCAAATTTAATACATGTTAAAATATCATAAATTTCATTATTAATTCTTTTAATCCGATCATCATATATTATATTTCTACCTTTTTTAATTATTTTTACTGTTTCTACTAAGCTTTGCGCATTAACTTCTTCTTCTACAGTATTAACAGTTTTAACTTCTTCTACCGCTCTAAAAGAGCTTTGGACTCCTTTGGAGTCTAAGCTTTGCGCCTTAACTTCTTCCGCAGTTTTAACTTCTTCTTCCGCTCTAAAAGAGCTTTTGACTCCTTCGGAGTCTAAGCTTTCCCCTTCAACTTCTTCAACTTTTTTAATATTTACTGAATTAGATGTATTCGTTTCTTCTTCATTAAAAAATAATTCAACTTTTGATTTATATTTTTTATCCTCTTCTTCTGAAAAAGGATTAATAAATTTATTTGCATCTAAAACTCCATTATTTGCTGTTGCAAAATTTGTAAATGGTAAATTATGTAAAATATATTCTACTGGTGTTTCTATATCAATATTTGTTTCTTGTTTAATAATATTTTTACATAACATCATTGTATTAACATAATTACCATGTTTATTTACTGCGATATCTCTAATAAAATTTAAAAGACCAATATATTTTTGTTCATAAAATTGATTTTTTAAACACATTTCTTGCATTCTAATCTGATAAAATTTACTTAGTAGTTTATTGTATAGCATTAATTCTGCTACACCTAAAGGATAAAAAAATCTAAAAGATTGTTTTGTCTCATAATCAAAAGCCATAAATCCATCTTCAAACAAATGAAAAATAATTGATTTATCAAGTCCAAATAAAGGGTCTTGCATTCCACCACAAGGTATTGAATAATCACAATTTAATGTGTTTTTAACTTCACTTCTAATAGAAAATTCATAAGTTTGAGGATGTTGATTAATCGGTTGAGGATTAATCATCATCTTTTGACTTTGTTCTTTTATAGGATATTTAATCGAAATTTTTTTATTATTTTTTCCGTTCATTTTTATTCTATTTTAATATTATTCAATCTATTTAATAAATCCTTATTTTTATTTTTTCATTTTTTTCATTTTTTACGTTTATCACTTATTATATAAAATTAATAAAACGTAAATCTATTCTATATAAATAATCTCTTCTATCCCTTCATTATCTTCTTTATTCAATATTCTATTACAATGTTCATTATCAATTTCTTCTATATTTAATTCATTACTATCAAAATTACAAGGTTTAATTGGTTTAAAATTTATTGGTTTATATTTTTTAATATTATAATTATGTTTTACTTTATATTGTACTATTCTTTTTGAAGTAGGTGAAGGTACAGGGATTAAATGATAGTTAGTATTTATAATAGGTGTTGGTTGTGGATAATTTTTTTCGATATTTTTAGCATTTACAACTATTAATGAAGATAATAAACTTAATATATAAGTAAATTTCATTTTTTTATTATAAAAAAAGTATATTTTTAATTTATATTTTTAACGAATAAATATAAAAATTTATTTATTTTTATATATCAAGATATTATGATATTAAATGTTTTATATTATTAAATATTTAAATATTATTTATAATGATAATAATTTAATTTATAATTATGAAGACTCAAATTTTAAAGATTATAATAATTTTTCATTTTCTGATAATAAAAACATTTTAAATATTATATTTAAAATTTTAAATTTACATCAAATTTATTTTAATGTTTGTTTTTATCAAAATTGTTGTTCATCCATTCCATGTAAAAAAGCTTCTAATTTTCAAATTTTTAATAATCCTTTTATAAATAATTTATATAATGAAAAAGATAAATATTTAATAATTTATCATAGTCAATTTATTGAGATTTTAGAAAAAGAATTATTTAAAAATATTAATAATAAAGAAAATATTAATTATAATGATATTTTGCAATTAATATCTAATAATAAAAAAATATATAAATTATTTTATAATAAATGGTTGTCTATTAAATATAATAATTGTGTTTATTTAGACCTTTCTCTTTTTGATAAAAATCAAGAAAATATTATTCATCAAATTCTTCAATTCTTTTATCCAAACTTTCCTTTTAAATTATCAACTTTCTATCCTATTATCAAAAAAAATTATTCTAATAATTATTTAAAAAATGAACTTAAAGAAAATAATATTAATGAATTAATTAATATAAAGTTTTATAATGAAAATATTAATATTTATATCAATAAAAAAGAAAAAATGTTAAAAGATAATAATCAACAAGAAGATTTTCAAGTTAATTTAAAAGAAAATGATAATCAAAATGTTGATAAACAAGACGAACAAATCCTACTAGAGTATAATGAAGATGATGATGAAAATGATGAAGATGAAGAAGAAGAAGATGAAGAAGAAGATGAAGATGAAGAAGATGAAGATGAGGCGCAAAGCTTAGAAGATGATGATGATGAGGAAGATGTTGAAGAAGATTTTGAAGAAGCGCAAAGCTTAGAAGATGATGAAGAAGAAGATGAGGTGCAAAGCTTAGAAATAAATAATAAAGAAGAAATAAATGAAAAATTAAAATGTGACGTAACAATAACAAAAAAGAAAATGAGTATTAACGAAAATGCATCACAGCCAGAAATTTTAGATTCAAGAGAAGTACCTGTAATTAAAAATGAAAATAAAAATAAAAGAAATAAACCTAAAATGGAACCAGGTAAAAAAAGAAGAATTAAAAAACAAATGAATAAACATATTGAAAGACTTCAATATGATTTATTTGTATCAAGACATAAAAAAGAAAAAAATAAAGTAAGAGCTCTTAATTTAATAATTAATGATTTAAAGAAAAAGAAACGTAATCTTTAATTTTTTAATAATATATGCAACTTAATTATTATTATTTTTTTTTAATTATTAATTTTTGAAATTAATAATTATTGAATTAAAGAATTTTTTGATTTTTAATTTTTGATTTTTAATTTTTGATTTTTTAATTTTTTAATTTATATTTTAATTTTTGAATTATTTTATTTACTTCTTTCTAACAACCTTCTTCTTAGGTTTGTCTTCTTTGTCTTCTTTGTCTTTTTTATCTTTATTATCATTATTCTTCTTTTTAACTACCTTTTTCTTTGGTTTTTCTTCTTCTTCATCACTTTCTTCTTGGGGAATCTCAATCTTTTCTTCTAAAATTACTTCTTCACTTTCTTGAGGAATCTCAATCTTCTCATCATTAATATTAGCTTTATTATTATTCATAAAATCACTATTAGTTGGTACTTCAATCTTCTCTTCACCAAAGTTTCTATTCTCAATAATAATATGTTCCATTGTACCCGATTTCTCATCTTTCTTAATTAATTGATTCAAATGTGTACCTGCTAATACTGTCTGTTTCTCTTCTTCTAATCCAAATCCAAAGTTAAAGTCCTCATCCATAACGTCTAGTTCAGGTTTCTTTTCATCATATATAGAATTCATCATAATATCAATATCTTTCTCTGTTAATTCTCTCTTCAATTCTGGTGTCTCCATTCTCTTACCTTTAACTACAGGTTTCATCATCTTCTCATCATCCATTATAATCTCAAAACAATTGGTACCTGCCTTACAGAATTGACCAGCAAAGATATTTGATGATACACCTTTCATATTATCTTTTTCAGCAAATAATGCTGCTTTTGTTAAAACATCCATAACTGCTTCAAATGATGCTTTACCAATAGGACCAATATCTGAGTTCTTATTTGTACCATGTCTCTCAATCTGCATTAATTTACCACGATAAGACATCATATCACTAATAATTCCAATATGTCTTGGGTTAAAACCGTTGGATTGATAAACTTGACCAAATTCAATACAAAGAAGATTACGAGCTGCTTCAATACCAAATACTTCAGCGAATTCATTAATATCATTGGTAATTGTCTTTGTAGCATCAACTGAGTTATCTACAAGAGTATCCATAAGATTAGAACCTTTAGTAGTGATAGTCCATTCTTTAATAGATTCATAAGATCCATCAATATTATATTTGATACCACTCTTTTCAACTAATTCAGCGAATTCAATGCCATCAATACCACGAATAGTCATTTCTGATAAATTCTTTTCAATCTTTCGCATGAAGTCTAAGAAGTTTCCAGACTTGTCATTCTTGAATCTAATTCTCATAACAACATTATTAGCTGAATCATCACTGAAAACACATTCTAAATCATCTGGTTCCTTTTCTTTAATTCTCTCTTGAATCTCTAATACTGAGATATTTCTAATCATCATAGCTTCTTTGTCAAATGTGAATCTAATCATCCATGGTGAAAGACACTCTTCCTCAATTTGTTCTAATCCGAAAATCTCACAGAACTCTCTGTATGAACGAATGTATTCTCTCTCTTCATCATTATCTGTATATGAATCATCTCCGACATAAATAATCTCACTTTGACTCAAAATATCCTTTAATTTAGTATAAGCAAATCTTGTTTTAACTTTCTTTGCTTGTTCTTTATCCATAGCATATTCGTCTTTAAGATAAATCTTCATATTCTTGTTTTTCATCTTCTTTGTCAACTTAATAATCTCATTCAATCTAGGTAAACCTTCTGTGATAACCACTGCACCCTTACCGACTGAATGGAAGGTGTTTAATGTCATTTGTGTAGTACCTTCACCAAGAGTTTGTGCGGCAATAACACCAACCATTTCTCCCGGAGTGATAAATGAATTTAACATCTTCATTCTGATAGTCTCAATTAAATAATCAAACATAATTTTATTCATACGATACTCATATAATACCTTCTTAGTTGATAAGAATGATTTCAAAATAATTCTAGGAAGTACTGAACCTTGTTCTTTTTCAATAAAGTATTGTACAACTGAAGCAAACATTTCATTAAATTTATCAATAACATACTGAGGAGTTAAATCAGTCATACTAAACTTTTGAATATCAAATTTAACAAGTGTAGATTGAATTAATCTCTGAGGATTGACTGGTAAATATGTTGATACATCGCCAATCATCTCAACATTCTTAAAGAAGTTATTTCTTAATTCATGTCTGTAAAGCATTAATTCATTGTATTCATTATGTAAAATCTCTGGTAATGATGGGTCTTTCATCATCTCATCAATAGCATCATTAGTCATGAAAGTCTCCCAGAATGCTCTGTCATTGACATCTTCAAATTTATAACTCTTCTCCATTTGTTTATTATCTAATTCAATCAAATGAATCTTATTAATCTTCTCAATCTTTGATGCATCCATATTATCTTCACCATAAGCAAATTGAATAATCTTATTAGCCGCATTTCTTACTGTCATATCATAATTTACCATTAAATCTTCTGTGGCTTTAATAAATTTACGAGAAATATAACCAGAATCTGCTGTGTTAATAGCTGTATCAATCTTACCATTACGACCTGACAAAGCACAGAAGAATGAATCAGCAGGATTTAAACCTTGAATGAAACCTGTCTTTGCATAACCCTTTGCTTCAGGTGATAAATCATATTTAGCAAAATGAGGTAAAGTTCTGTAAGTAAATTCATTTGGAATACGCTTTGTCCATACATCTAATTTACCTACTAAAGCCATTGTTTGTGTTAAGTGAAGAGCACTGCCTTTAGTCGAACCAGACTCAATAGCCTCTTTCAAACTATTCTTCGGATTTACTACACTTACAATATACTTTTTAACATTCTCTGATACATCTGCTAATGCTCCATCTAAATCTACTTCTAACTTCTCAGCTCTTAATGAATCATCTAAATCTTGAGCATAAATACCCTGTTGTGCTTTAATAATAATATTATAAGCACCTTGAATTGTCTCATCAATAATTCTATCTACTTCTTTTCTTTGTTCTTTTGTGATTAATGTATCTCCGAATGAAATCGAGAATGATTCTTGTGTCATATATCTTGTGACTAATTTCTCAATGTCATTCATAAATCTTTTCATTAAATCTGTACCATAAACATTGTAAATCTGTTGGATAATACCACTGGGTTTCTTACCTAAACTTGAATCATTTAAGAATCCTTCAGTGATTTCTCCTCTAATAATCTTAATATCCTTCAAATGTGTTATCGAAATATCTGGTAAAATCATTGATGCTAACTGTTTTCCTGACCAATAAGGTTCTCCATCTTCAATCCATTCTGGTTCAGGAAGTTTACCAGAATAATATGGTGAAAATGTTAATAAATTCTGGAATTCTTGTTTTGTAAATCTATTCTCGTATTTAGTTAATAAGTATGCTCCAATAACTGAATCAACCATGACTTTCATACAAGGTTCTGATGTACCAGGACTAATAATCTGAGTTGGTACCATCGCTATCTTTTTTAATTCTTCTAATGTCTGTAATGATTGTGGTTGATGATAATTCATTTCGTCGCCATCAAAGTCTGCGTTATACGGACCAATTGACATAACGTTTAAGCGAAATGTGTTTCCTGGTAAAATCTTAATTTTATGTCCCATCATACTCATTCTGTGAAGAGTAGGTTGACGATTCACAATACCAACATCACCATCTAGAAGATGACGATGAACTACATCTCCTAATTGTAAATTATCAGCCTCCTTATTCACATCTACATATTTTAAATTTACTTTACAAGGTGATGGTGAACCATTGCACATTGTTGTTAATTTAACAATTGTTTTTGCACCAGGATATTTACTAGGACCATTTCTAATCATCTTTTGTAATCTTGCTTTATTATATTCTGTAACTGTCTCTGGGAAAGTTAATACTTTCGCAATCTTTTCAGGAATACCAAACTCATCAATATCAATGTTTGGGTCCACAGAAATAACTGTACGAGCAGTATAATCAATACGTTTTCCCATAATGTTGTTTCTGATTCTTCCTTCTTTACCTTTAAGTCTCTGTGTAATAGCTTTAAGAGGTCTATAACTATTCTTTTGTCCTGAAGCTGGGATACCAGGAATCTCATTATCCATATAAGTACATACTAAATATTGAAGTGTACCCTGTTGAATATTAATCTTTTTTGGTGATTCACCTTCTTCAATCATCTCTTTAAGTACATTATTTGTTTTAATAATCTGTGCTAGTGAATGTGTTAAATCATCCTCTGAACGTTGATTATCACCCATCTTCACACTTGGACGAACTGAAGGAGGAGGAATTGCTAAACTCGAAATAACCATCCATTCCGGTCTACTGAATTTAGAGGAAAATCCTAAAAATTCAACATCCTCATCTTTAATTCTCTCAAAAATTCTTTTACAAACTAAAGGTGTAAATACTTGTGGTGAATTTGTATTAGCTAATACAGCTGGGTCTTCAAAAAATCCAACAATCTTAATAATATTATCTTTTTCTTTAATACTTGATAAATTTAATTTCGAATATTTAGTAGGTTGAACTGCAAAACAACCATTATTATAATTACATTTCTTATTCTTTGTTGATAATGATAAAACTGATGAAAATCTAGCATGTCCTTTCTTTCCTTCTAACTCTTTTAATACTAAAGGATCCGTTTTATCAATTAATAAATTTGAACATCTAAAGCATACACATTTTAATAATTTTTCAATATAAGGTACAAAATGATAATTAAATACTGGTAAACCTAAATCTACTCTTCCAAAATATCCAGGACATAATTCCATCTTTTTCTCATCTGTAGGACAAATAATTGAACTATTAATTGTTCCCATTGAATGGTCAAATAATCCCTCCTGTTTTGGTACATTTCCTTCATAAGTATCTGCTGTTTTAACTTCGCAAACTGATCCGTTCACAATATCATTATCACTGAAAAGACTGAATTGAATTTGGCGAATACTCTCCAAATTATCAGTATTCATTAAATCTCTGTTAAGTTGTTCCATTTTTTCGTGTTTCAAAGTCTCTATAAATATATATTATTTTTTTTAAGTCGAATTTAATTCTCATTTCTAGAAAAATCATTTTTTTTTCTATTACACTAATTATTTTTATTAATTATTTATTTTTTTATTTTTTAATTAATTTTTATTTTTTATTCTTCTATCTCTTCCTTCTTCCTATAACTCATCTCTTTTTTATTCATTATTATTGATTTTTATTATACACTAAACAATAATTAAATGTGATTTTTATTTTTTAACTTCTATATCATATGTACCTATTATATAAGCATTCATTTTCTCATCAAATACTTTTTTATCTTCAATTATTCTTTCATATAATTTATAATCAGCATCACATGGTACCCAAATTGAAGTACCTTCTTCTTCATTTTTAGATACAAATTCTAAAGTTATAAATCTATTTTTTAATTTTTCATTATTATTATCATATAAAACTAAATCAAAAGAAGAATTTTTATAAATATTTTTTATAATTTCGATTATATCTTTTTTATAATAAGGATGATAAAGAATTAATGCAGAATAATTATCAAATTCTTTTAAATATAAATTCCATGAATTTAATTTGGTTTCTAATATTAATTCTTCTTCTTTATTATTTTTATTATCTGTTTGATTTATATTTTGATATTCATGACAATATGAACATTGAAAATTTTCTAAGAAAAAACCAATTGTTTTTTTTAATGTATCTTTTTTCAAATAAGGAAAACTATTATCATTTTCATTTGGCAAATGTGTTCTATCTATTTTTTTTTCGTTTATTGTTGAATTCATTTTTATATTTTTGCGCTTTGCTTATATCTATTTTATTTTTTATTTTTTTATTAATTTTAATACTTATTAAATTATTATTTTATTTTTTTATTCTATTTTCAATTATAAAGAGATTATTTTAATGTTTATTAAAAATATACTTGAAAGATTCGTTTTTAATCCCGATAATACTATTCATTCTACTCCTGATTCTTTTAATTTACCTTACGAAAATATATATTTATCTGATGAAGACTCTTCTTTCTCTTCTGTTTATAACAAATATCATGGTTGGTTAATTGAAAATAATGAAGAAGGAAACAAATATTCAAATTATATTATCTTATATTTTCATGGTAATGCTGGTAATATATCTACTAGATTAAATTATATTAAAAAATTATATTTATTGGGATTTTCCATTTTAATTTTTGATTATCCTGGTTTTGGAATAAGTGATGGTATACCAAATGAAGAAAGTTGTATATCTTCTGCCAAATTATTTTATGATTATATTCATAAAAATAAAAAATATAAAAAAAAATATATTATTTTTTATGGAGAATCAATTGGAGGTTCTATTGCTTCTTCTTTAGCTTATAAAGAAAAAATAGATTATTTAATTCTTCATTCTACTTTTGTTAATATTGGTTTAATTATTGAAAAATTTTTAAGAATACCTTCATTCGTATTAAATAAAATTGGTTTTAATACTATTTTAAATCTTCAAAATAGATATAAATTAAATAAATTAAATAAAAATTTTAAAACTTTAATTATTCATTCTAAAGAAGATGAATTAATACCTTTCGAACATGCTATTCAATTAAATAAATATTCTACACATTTTTATGAATGTAAAGGAAATCATTGTAATCCTTTAATTGATAAAGAATTTTTAGATAATTTATTAAAATTTATTAATAATTAATAATTAATTTTTTATTTTTATTTTTTAAAATTTTATTCTTTTTATCTATTAGAAAGAAAATATATCAATATAATGATTGTTAAAATACCCCATTTATCAATATCTACTAGTATCTATAAAGCTTTTGCTGCTTTAATTATATCATTTTTAATTGTTTATCCTATAATTGGTATCACATCAATTCAAGCCATTGCTGCTTTAATTATATTATCTATTATCTTTTATATTTTAATTGATAATATGTCTCTCGAAAATAAATCTAGTTCTTTACCTTCAACTGCTTATCCAGTTCCACCTCATTTAGGTCTTGATGGTATAAGTTTAGATAGTTTAACAGCAGGTACTAATTTAAGTATAATTCAATAAATAATATTTTTTATAAATGTTTTTTTAAATATAAAGGTTAAAAAAAGAAAAAATGTTCTATATTTAGAGTACTTAAAATAAAATAATATGGGTTCTAAAGTGAAAGATTATTATAAAACTTATTTTTTAACAAGATATAATATACCAATTAAAAATCCTCCAACAAGTATTAATTTTTCAGCTAATTTAAAAAAAGATGCTAAATCTTCTATTTTAGACGAATATGAATCTGAAATAGAAAATAAAGTGAAAAGTGCAGGTATTGAGAGTAAATTATCTAAAACAAATGAAAAAATGGATTATATATCAAATGCTTTTAATGAATTATTAATTAAATCACCTAGTGACCAAAACATTATTGAATTTGGTAAAATTTTCTCTTTATTTTTAACTTATGAAAAATCATTAATAAATAATGCAAATATTTTAGAAAAAATATTAAAGAATATGAGTCAAAGAGATTTTGTCAAAGAATCAATACCAGTAGTTTATAAAAATCCTATTCAAATATATAATTTTAAAATAGATGAAAATTTTATTCTTGTTGAAAAAATTAAAGGTATTATTAATAAAATACCTGATCCAAGATTTAAACAATTAGCTATTAATTCTTTTAATACTATTTATTTTGGTAATTTTATGGATATATCTTTACCATCGATCGGACCACTTTTCTCTGTTTTTGATAAAGAAAAAATAAATGAGAATGATTCGTATAATAGTAAAATAAATATTTATTATTTTTTAATGAATATATTAAATGGAAAAAATGACTTTTTAGAACATTTACCTTTATTAACTACTAATTTTGAAAAAACATTAAGTAAACTTTTATTAAAAAATTCTAATTCTTCTGAAAATATTATATCTATAAATATTAATCCGATTCTTACTATCAAAGAAGAAGAGAATAGATTAGAAAGTGTTATCGAAAATTCTATTTTAGGTATTCGGTTTACATTAGATGATGTTCTTCGTGAAGGTAATAAAGAATCTTCCAAAGTTAAACCTGAATATGTTTTACCATATATTTTTAAAAATAATAAAATAGAAAAATTAAAAGATTTAAGTGAAATTGGTGATAGAACTAAAGTATCAAGTATATTTGAACATAATAGAAAACAAGTAGCTAAAATTTTGGACTTATATTATTCTAATTCTAATAAATTAAAACAAACATTTAAAAATGACCCTAATCAAGAATTAAATATTAAAAATTGTTTAGCTATTTATGTTTATATTAGTATATCTGTTTATTATGATATTTATAAATATTATTTTGATAAAGTTTTAGAAATTATTAATGAATATATTGAAAATGATAGATATCAAATTGGTGATGTTAAACCGGCTTTTGAATATTTAGAAAAAACTAAAAAATCTTTGTATAATTCAAAAAAAATTTTAGAAAATTGTTTTTATCATCTATTCTTACCTTCTAGATTAACTCCTAAATATGGTGTAAAGATTAATGACCAAAAAGGATTTTATGAAATTGAAAATAAATTATTAGCTCCTTTAAACACTATCATATTAAATTATCCTTTTGTTTTTAAAGAAGAAGATAAAAGAAATAATAACAAAGAATTAGTTATTAATAAAAAATATAATATTGATATTAATAATATTATTAATAAAGATAAATTTATTAATTTTGCTCTTTCTCATAAAAATAAAAATGATATAGTTAATCCTAAAGAAGAATTATTTGTTGGCACTTTTGTTAAATCACCTAAAACTACTTTTGATATTTATTTTACTATATTTTCTCCTTATTTAGCAGACTTATATAATCAATCTGTTTTTAATGAAATTTTATTAAATGCATTTAATCAATCAATGAAATTAAATATACCAATTGAAATTTTCCAAAAATTAATAACTTCTTTAGATAACGAAAAATCTCAAATATCTTCTTCTTATGCTTATTCTGATTTATTAAAAAAAAATTTAGAAGGTCTTTTATTATATCCTTTCTCAGAATCTTTCAAATTCTCTACTTACTTTTTAATTCAATTAGCTATCCTCAAAAGAGATATTGTTATTCATAATAAAGATAAATACACACTTGTTTATGAATATTCTATTAATTCTTTATTATTTTATCACCAATCTCTTGTATTAAAATATATTGTTGAACAAGAAATTAAAGATGATAAATTTAAAAAAGATTTAATAACAAAAATGAATGGAATTAGTACTGGATATGAAAAAGAAGTACTTAAAGTATCAAAACAAGTTCAAAAAGAAGTATTAAATGCTAAAGAATCAAAAATTAAAGTATTAGAAAATACTTCTTCTAAAAACTCTTCTAATAATAAAAATAAAAAGAATAAAAAGAGTGAAAATATTAATAAAAATAAAATTAATGTATTATCAGCTAATCAATTAGTTATGAAAATTAAATCACTTATCAGTAAAAATAATATTTTAATACCTTATTCTATTAATGGTAAAGTATATTATATATCATTATTTAATATGCAAGATGGTATTGAATGGAATAAAAATGTTAATATTAATCAATCATTTATTATAATTGGTGAAAGTTCTAAGAATATATTTAATAATAAATATTTAAGAGTACTTAAAGAAAATATATATAATGAGTGGAAAAGAAAAGAGGGTGAAGAAAAGATAAAATACATTATGGATATATTAACTGATAAAGAAAGATATTTAGAGAGCACTGAATTAATAAATGAAGGTAAAAATGGAGAAATAGTTAATTATTTGAGAGAAAAATGTAATGAAAAGAGCTGTAAACAAACATTTATATCTGAATATCAATTTAAAAAAATAGCAAATATTAGATAGTTTAAAAAATAAAAATATTTGATTTTTTTATTTTCTATAATATTAATTTTAATATTATAGAATAATAGGATTATAAAATAAATAAAAAATATGGAAGAATTTATTAATCAGATTAACTCAGAAAAATTAAAAAAAGAGATATTAAAAACGTTGAATGATTTTGAAAGTTTAATTAATTTTAATTATAATCATCAAAATAAATATGATTTAATACATTATGCTAATCTTTTATACTTTGATACTATACCTTTAAAGGAATTTGAAATTTTGATGTCGAATTCTGAAAAATTATTATCAATTATAAAAAATCCTGAATCTGTTTTTGAATCTTATTTTGATAAAACTTTTAGTGAAATATCAAATTCTAATAATAATAATTCTTTATTTAAAAATAAATTTAAACAAGCTTTAAGAATCCAATATAATGATATTCAAAAAAAAATTAAAGAATGTAATGAACATATTAAAGAATTAAATGAATTATATATTCAAGAAGAACTTTATTTAAAAGTACCTCTTACTTCTATTGAAAAGAAAAAATTTATATTAAAAAATAAAAATGTATTAGTTTATACTCAATCTTCTAATAAATATGGTGAATTATTTGCTAGATATATTTTATCAATGATATTTTCACCTCAAAATTCAGAATATTCTTTACCTGATAATTTTTATGATGAATCTAAAATATTCGACTTTTTATATGATGTAAATCAAAATGTAAAACCTTTCAATGAATGGAATAATTTATTAAAATATTGGATTGTTTATGTTTTAATTTATGAAAAAATGTTCGAAAAAGAATCAAATATTGATGATATCACTCAAATTCAACCCCTTTTTAATTTAGCTAAAAATATTAGAGAATATAAATCTAAAGGAGACCAAAAACAACAAGGACAACAACAAAAACAAGGTCAAAAACCTCAAGGGCAACAAGGTCAAAAACCTCAACAACAACAAGGTCAAAAACAACAAGGACAACAACAAAGAGGTGGTGGTTTTGAAAATGCAGTAAAAAAATTTGTTAAAACCGAAACAAAAAAGAAAAAAGAAAAAGAAAAAGAAAAAGGTTATGAATTTAGTGCAGACGCAAATAAATACAAAGAATTAATGAAAAAAATAATTATTAAAAAAACTACTGGTGATAAATCATTTAATGATATAATAAATAATGATACATTAGAGAATAAAATAGGTTCATATTATAATATAAATTATATACAAGGTGAAAATTCAATACCATTAATTTTCGATCCAAATGATAAAGATTCAAATATTAAATTAGAAAAATTAATATCGAAAAAAGAAAAAGCAAAAGATGCAGAAAAACAGAATAAAAGCAAAGAAGAAATTATTAAAAAATTAAAAGAAAAGATTAAAATATATCAAAGTTTATATACATATAAAAATACAAATCAAGAAGAGATAAAAAGATTTTTAAATCAATTATACAAAATGATGATATATTATTATATGTTTTTATATTATAAAAAAAAGATGATTTATAATAAATATTTAGAAATTTTTACTAAGTATTTAACATCACATAATATTGTTATTAATAATTTGGTTATAAATAATTCAAATAAAAATAATCAAAATAAATCAAATAATAATGTATCTAATTCTGAAAGATTAATAAAAGAAGTTGAAAATGAAAATAGAGAAAAAACAAATACTTTTATCAATAAATCAAATACTAATTTATATCAAAAATTAAGTACACAAAAGAAATTAGAATATAAAAAAATAATGGACCAAATATTATTTTTAAAAAAGAAAAAAGAAGAATTAGAACTAAATAAAAATCAAATCAATTTTGATAAAAAAATATTAATTGTTGAAAAATTAATTCATGAACTCTTCATTGAAAAACATCGTATTTTGCATTAGTTTTACATTAAATAAATTTTTTTTATTTTTTTTATCATAAAACCAAAAATATTAGTATATTTTTGATTTTTATATATCATTATAAAACCAAAAATATTAGTATATTTTTGATTTTTATTTATTATAAAACCAAAAATATTAGTATATTTTTGACATCGAACGAGATAAATCAGAATATACACATGCAAAGAAACATGGTTTATGATAATTTAATGATTCATATTTCCAACTTGATTTTAATGGATTTTCTATCAAATTTCCATTTGCATCTTTATCTGTACATTCTGTTGAACCTGGTTTATGTGACCATAATTGACGACTATCTTGACGAGCCCAATGATAATCATTTCCTGGGTCTAACATTAAAAATATTTTATAAAATCCAGGATGACATACATTATCAAATTTCTCTAAATATGAACCTGGAACATCACGATGAAGACGGTCATAAAATGTTTTACAATCATAACTATCATCATTTATATGTTCATCACCGGAAGCATAACCTGGTTGTGCTTTAGATTCTAATCCACTTCTTACTTTACCAAGAGCATAAGAATAACAATTATGAGTAGTTCTAATACTTTCTTTTTGATTCCAAATTTTTGGGTTCCATTCTGGTTCAGAACCAGACATAGGTGATAATTTTTTTGAAAAAGAAAGAAGAGTTTTATCATTTAATAAAATAGGACTTTCATTCATTTTTTTAATTCTAAAAATATAAGGTGAATGACTCTCTGATTGGTCTAAATCATTTAAATGTTTTTTTTTACTTTTTGATTTTGATTTTGATTTTGATTTTGTTTTAGTTTTCTTACTCTTACCTTTTTGAATAATTTTTTCTTCTTTCATTAATTTAATTGTATTTTCTATTTTTTTTATTGGATTAATTATATTTAATTCATTATTTTTTACGTTATTAACATACATTTTTAATATTATATCTATTCTTAAAAAGGATAAAAATTTTAATATATTAATTATTAATTCATAAAAAAAATGATTATTATTTTCTTTTTAATTGATTTATATATATATATTATAGAACATAAATTTTTATAGAATATTAAAATAAAATGAATAATTCATATAAAATAAACTCAAAAATGAAACAAATTAAACGTAAAAATTTTAATAATAACATTATCTTAAATCAATATTCGAATCTTTTATCAGAACCAAATTTAAATAATAAATCTGAAGATAATAATTCTCAAGATAATATATCCGAAGATAATGATTCCGAAGATAATGATTCCGAAGATAATGATTTTGAAGATAATGATTCAGAAGATAATGATTTTGAAGATAATGATTCAGAAGATAATGAATCAGAAGATAATGAATCAAAAGATAATGATTCAGAAGATAATGATTTAGATGATAATGAATCAGAAGATAATGAATCAAATAATAGAAAATATAAAGATAATAAATCAGACAAATATGAATCGGAAGATAATGAATCTGAAAATAATGAATCTGAAGAATCAGAATTAGAAAATTTTGATAAAAATAAATTATCAAACAAAAATTTTAAAAAAGAAATTGAAAGATTATATTATACTTTAAACATTTATCAAAATACAATTATTGATAAAATGGATTCAATGTATACAAGAATTATTAATATAGAAGATAGAATTAGTCGTCTTGAAATTAATACAAGAACAAATTTAACTGAAATTGAAGGTGAAATAGTGACCATAAAAGAAATAAAAATGGAAAGACTTGATATTGATGAAAATAGTGTTTTTAAAGCATTAATATTTAATGATTATAGGTCTGTTTTATCTATCTTTAAATTATATTATAGAAGTGTAAAAAATGGTAAAGTTTTTTATCCAATTCGTATAAGAAGTAAACGAAATTTTGAATATTTTTTGAATAACAATTGGATTTATGATGCACATGGTCATTATATATCAAAAGTAATTGTTAGTAATATTCAAACTCTTTTTATGAGATATAATGATATTTTAAATAAAAAATTAACACAAGAAGAATGGTTATTAAATCAAAAATTCATCACAAAATTATCAGAAGATAAAGTTAAAAGAGAAATGTTTAAACACATTGTTGATGAAATTGTGACTTCAACAAATAACAATTCTGCTTATATTGTTGGACATTAAAAAGAACCCCTTTTTCTTTTTTACAAAAAGAAAAAGCCGTTCACGGGAAAAAGAAAAAAATAATTTGAACTTAAAATAATTTATAATTTGAACTTAAAATAATTTATAATTTGAACTTAAAATAATTTATAATTTGAACTTAAAATAATTTATAATTTGAACTTAA
>JACCEB010378064.1_pt1 | contig 49740 bp, 24 predicted proteins | sample 7454761 | NCBI WGS metagenome assembly JACCEB01 (sample SAMN15323454, study PRJNA562643) | freshwater metagenome | isolation source: river surface water | place: USA:Blue River Watershed | collected 2017-08-18
GTACTAGGTACCGGTACCGGGTACTAGGTAGTTGGTAGTTGGTAGTCCATAGTCGATGGTCTGGAGCCCGCTACCCGAAACCCGAAACCCAGTACCCGCTACCCGAAACCCGCTACCCGGTACCCGGTACCCGGTACCCAGTACCCAGTACCCAGTACCCAGTACCCAGTACCAAGTCCAAATTCCATTATCTTTGCGGAATGAACACAATGATGCCAAATATTCCGTTGTTGAAGTACCGTGAGTCGGGTAATTTTTTCATTTTCGCAGGACCGTGTGCTATTGAGGGGAGAGATATGGCCTTCGAAATTGCGGAGAGATTGGTGCAGATTTCTGATGAATTGGAAATTCCGTTGGTGTTTAAAGGTTCTTATAGGAAGGCAAATAGATCAAGGATTGATTCGTTTACTGGAATAGGTGATGAGGCGGCATTGCAGATTTTGGGAGATATTAGAGAGAAGTTTCAAATTCCGGTGGTGACCGATATTCATGAGTCTCGTGAAGCAGCGATGGCTGCAGAATATGTGGATGTTTTGCAAATTCCCGCATTTTTGTTTAGACAGACCGAGTTGTTGGTGGCTGCTGCAAATACGGGAAAATGGATCAATATTAAGAAGGGGCAATTTGCAGCGGCGAATGCCATGCAACATGCATTACAGAAATGTGTAGATTCTGGAAATGACAGAATTATATTGACTGATAGAGGTAACTCATTTGGGTATTCTGATTTGATTGTTGATTTTAGAAATATACCGGAAATGAGATCTTTCGGGGCACCGGTGGTGATGGATATCACGCACAGTTTACAACAACCCAATCAGAGTAGTGGTGTAACTGGGGGCAAGCCAGAATTGATTGAGACTATTGCTAAAGCTGCAGTGGCTGTGGGAGTGGATGGTTTGTTTGTTGAAACGCATCCCAATCCTTCAAAAGCGAAAAGTGATGGCGCAAACATGCTCCCCCTAAACGAACTACAGCCCCTTTTAGAGAGGCTGCAGCGTATTAGAAAAGCTATTTTATAAGCTTTTTATTTGTCTTTGTTGTCTTTTGAATTTGTAGCTGGCTTTTTAGCTGGCTTCGTTGGTTTAGCTGGTTTCACCGGTTGACCTACGCGTTTGATTTTGAACTCACGGGATACTTTCTTAGGAATTAACACCAACTCTTTATCGGTTTCGTAAGAATCTGAGGTGAAGTATTTGGCGATGGTTTTATCGGTGATGCGCGGCGCGTTTGATTTTTCGTCGATTTTGAATTGAACTCCGTTAACAGGGTAATCACCAATTTCCATGTTTTCCACGGTGAACTTGTTGCTTGGCAACTTGATTTTACCAACTTTGAATTTATCGCCTTCAATGAAGTCTTTCTTGGTCAATAATTTCTTTTTGTACCATTCAGCTGCTAATTCAGGAGTAACTGTGTTCACTTTACCTTTTTTGTCGATGATGAACATGGTTGGTTCAGATCCGAACATCATGATGGGGATGGTTCTTTCTTCTTTGGGACCAGAAAGCGGCAATTTAACGGCAAAGGTTAAATCTAAAACGGGTTTGGTTGCTACAGCCGCTGCAGATGAATCTTTGGCAGCTACCACTTTTATTGAATCTTTAACTCCAACATTGGTGTTGTTCACGTCAACGTCTTGGTTCACTTTTACGCGTGATTTTTTATCTTCAAACTCAAATCGAACCGTAGTTCTACGATTCTGTTGATGTTGAAATTCATCACACGGAACAAAGGGTTTGCCATCAATAGGTACTATCTCTGAAGCTTTGTATGTTTCGTATACTGAACTTATTACGTTTCCTTTTTTATCTTTGGTTATCACCATTTTGCGGGTTTTTCCAGCAATGTATGGGGTAAAACCTACTTTCTCTGCTCCTTCGCATTTACAGTCGTTAATCAATTCTTTTTCACCAAATCCTACGGCAATGATTCTTGATGAATCAATGTTCCAACGACGCATTAGGTAACGGCGGGCAGAATCTGCTCTTCTTTGAGCAAGGCGAGTATTGTAATCAACTGATGCACGACAGTCGGTGTGCGAACCCAATTCGGCGATCAGTCTTGGATAACGAATCATTACTTCTTGTGCGAATGTATCTAAGATACGCGCTGCATCTGGACGAATTCTTGAACTGTCTAGGTCATAGAATATAGGGAGAGAAATGATTTGATCCAAAGGATTTACTAAGCAAAAGTCTTGAACCAATTCGGTTGAGAATCTGATTCCATGAGTTGTTCTTTGAACCGGTGGAATGTCGAAGTAGTAAAGCTGAGGATTTTTAGCTACGATTTCGTAATTGGTTTTGGGTTTCAATTGGGCCATGTACTCACCGTTTTCATTGGTTTTAAGTACCATGGTGGAAGTATCTTTGTCATTGGTGATGACAACGGTAGCGCCTTTGAGTGGCAATTTGGTATTACAATCAGTAACAACACCACGAAGCGTAATTACTAGTGGTAAAACGTCAAATGAATAAATGTTATCATCGTTTCGGCGGTCACCGCGATTGGAAGTAAAGTAACCGGCTTTAGATGTGTTGTTTAAGAAGGTGATTGCAAAGTCGTCACCACCGGAGTTTAAGGGTTCACGAAGGTTTTCCATGTCTACCCATTTGTTGATCTCTTCGGTTTGAGCGGCGGAGAACATATCTAACCCACCCAATCCAGGCCAATAATCTGAACTGAAATAAAGGCGTTTATCGTGTTCGTTGAAATAGGGGAAATATTCGTTTCCTGGCGAGTTGATTTGTGATCCTAGGTTGACTGGATTGCCCCATGATCTTGATCTTCTGCTGTAGGTAACTGCCCAGATATCAAATCCCCCGAAACCACCATCGCGGTCTGAAGCAAAGAACAATATTTTATCATCATCACCAAGGGCTGGATGACCATAGCTGTGTGCGGTATCTTGTTTGCAAATTTCGAGTACGTCACCCATTTGCCAGTCTGGACCGGTTTTTTTGTATTGGTAGATGGCGCATTTCTCTGATTTTCCATCTTCGCCGCCGCACTGGGTCATGTACATTTCCGAAAAACGGCGGTTAAAGGTGATACCACCTTCATTATATTTGGTTGAAGCCGTTTTTGAGAACATGGCTTTTCCCCACTTCATTTGACCTGCTGATGCAGCTGTATCTCCGCGTTTTTTCTTGGTTTTTTGTCCTTCAATGTACCATATGTCGGACCATTTTTCTAAAGTTCCGCCGTAGACTCTTTTGGATGTTCCCCCTTCGCGGTCAGATGCAAAAAATACAACGTCGTCCTTACGAGAAGCGACCATGGGTGCCCAATCGTTGGCACGTGTGTTTGCTAATTTGAATTCTTGAACTCGGAACAAGGAACTGTCGGGAGTCCAGCTTAAGGCCATTTCGCAGCCCATCATTTTTTGAATGGCTTGGCTGTCTCCTGGCACCTTTTCTAGGTAAGACTCGTAGGCAGAAAGTGCACCGCGATAATCTTCCATTTTCTTGAGCATATTCGCTCTCATTAAAAGGGCTTGACTGTTGTTTGGATCTGTTTTCAGAACCTTTTCGTACAATTTTTGTGCCTTCAAATATTTGTTGTTCAAGCGGTATGCTTCAGCGGCCATCATATTGGCTTTTTCGCGTTCTTTTTTGTCTTTGGCGTTTCTTGCTACCTGTTCGAAAACAATAGCAGATTGACCGAAGTACCCTTGATCAAACAATTTTTGAGCGTCACCAAATTTTGGTGAACAGCCTGTATTTAAAGTAGTTACCAGGAAAATAAACCCTGCAATTACCAATAAATTTTTTCCTCTACTGAGAAGTTTTTGAATATCGGGGAAATGCATCTTCACAATTAAGCCTAATTAAAACGCTAATTAATGAATTCTTTGTCATACTTCAAAGTTTTCACCCCATTTTATTTAGGTTAAATGAATTAAATTCCCATTAATGATGTACTCTCAAACGCTTTGTATGTTCGAAATCTTTGCCTTTAATTCTAACCAAATACACTCCATCCGGAATTTGAGTTAAATTAAGAACTATTTTATTTTCAGCGGCACTTATTTGAGTTCTCAGCGGTTGAATTTTGGTTCCAATTACGGTGTACATTTCTACTTCCAAATCTTCGATGTCGACCACCACATTTTCTAGGGAAATATTGACCCAATGATTGGCGGGATTAGGTTTCATATCGAAGTTAAATGAAACCGTTTCGCGTTGAAAGTTAACATTTTGAGATTGAGCCTTTTGCAGGCTGAACATCATCAACAGGAAAAAGAAAATTGGTTTCATGATTCCTGTAACGCAAAAACTGGGCCAAAGATTGTTAACTTCCTATGATTAATCCCAATAACTGCTTTTTTTGAACATCATTGCATTTGTAGTCTTTTAAGAATTCTTGAAGTTCGCGGCGTTTTTGGGTTTGTTTAGCGTAGTATTTTATCAGTGATTGGGCAGGTCCGTTGAGACGACTGTTGAAATTGATGCTTCCTTCAAAAAGGGCAAAAGCAAAGTCTTTATTGAGGTAATTCATGCGCTGCAGCGCGTTCATGGCATTGATTCGCGTTCTAAATTCATACATCGGGCCGCTAATATTGACCAATGCTTTGGTCATGCCTGGAGCCATTTCAGGGTAAATTTCGGTTCCTAGCTCAAAGTATCTAACTTTGATGTCGTGACAGAAGCCGTCTGTTTTTTTTATGGCATCTAAAATGAAGTTCTTTCGGTTGGCATACAATGGGTGCTCCCAAATGCGATCAATGACGGTATTGATGATGACGTAGCTAGAGTCAAACAAAAGTGCTTCTACGAAGGGTTGAGTGGCAGAAACCAAGGGTGTTTTTTGAGCAAAGATGAGGCGGACTTCTGCTTGCTTATCGCGTGAAATTAGGGTGATGGTTTGTGCGTCGATTCCAGGGTTATCCATCATTTGAGAAGCAATTTCAGCTCTTAGGTTCGGGAAGGTTTCTTTTGAAAATGCCGTTTTTAGGGCTTCCCACTTAACAGACATAGGAACTGTCCGGAGTTCCAACCAAGCGTCGTAGCGGTCAAGCATGAACGTTGCAGTTTGTGCTTGGCTGAGGAGTTCTTCTGTGGTTTTATTGAATTTGAGTTCTTTTAATAGGAAACTCCCTTCATCAAAAAGACAATAAGAAACGGTTTTACCGTTTGTAGCAAAATCAAAGGTATTTGATGCGCCAGATACCTCAACGGTTTTGCGATCTACTGAGCCGTCAGTGTAATAAATGGCCAGATCAACGGGAGTGCTGAAGTATGAAACTACGGCATCAATTGTCTGAATTTGTTTGATTAGAAAGGTTGTTTGAGTAGCTGATTTTCTAACTTGCACATCAAAAATGGGCTCTCCACCGCGGTGAATCCATTGATCGAAAAACGCATCTACATTGATTCCTGTGGCATCAATGAAGGCTTTTTGTAGGTCCCAAGTTTCAACGCCTTCAAATTGGTGGCGTTTTAAGTAGAGCTGTATAGCGCGGCGGAAATTATCTCTACCTACTTGGTGTTGTAACATGTGTAAAACCGATGCTCCCTTTGGGTAATGTCGTGAAGATCCGCTTTGACTATGTCTAACGGGGAGTGAGTTGGCTTTGCCGGCTTGAATAGCGCCCAGCTGGTTGTTTCGGAAGTACCAGTACATGTGATCTTCTGAGAATTGATGTCCCTCGAAAAGGCCGGGATAATAAGTCGCAAAGCTTTCTTGGAGCCATTGTTCATTGTCTTTACGTCCGGTGATGAGATCGCCAAACCATTGGTGGGTGGCCTCATGGGCATTGACGCTAACGTAGTTTCGGTTGAGCAAGTAGGCGCGGTTATCAACCCAAAAGAAGTCGCCAAAAATGGTAGCTGAAGTGTTTTCCATGGCGCCGTAGAGAAAATCTTGCACCATTACCTGTGAATAGGTTCCCCATGGGTAGGGTACGCCAATTTCATCTGCCAGAAAATCAATGATTTCCTCTGAATATCTGCTGGTGGGTTCTACGCGTTCGGGGTGCTCGGGATAGTACCAGAATTGCATGGGTACACCCTTTTTGGAAACCGATTTTTTAACCGCATATTTATCAATGGCCAGCATCAATAAGTACCCTGCGTGGGGTTTGTTGAGTGAATAGTGCCAAGTTTTGGTATTGTCTTTGTTTTGAGTGGTTTTGAGGAGCTGCCCGTTACTCAAAACTTGATAATCTTGATCAAAGGTGATGATGGTTTCGGTGGTGAATTTATCGCTTCGGTCATCAATCATGGGGATCCAATTTCGGTTGTCTATGCCTTGTCCTTGCGTCCAAATTTGTCTTCTAGACATGTCGGAGGGTTCGGTGATTTCGGGAAGGTCCCACCCAATGAAATAGAGTCCTTTTTTAGGAAAGGCGTTGTAGGTAATTTCGAGTTGGTGCTTCTTTTGGAAATCGTTTTTCAGTGCTGAGTTGATGGTGAGTCCGCCGGGGGAAGCTTTGAATGTTATGGCCTTTCCATCGAGTTTAGCATCAAGAATGATGATTCCAGGGGCATGGAGGAAGATGGTATCGACATTATTTTGCAAAGAAATAAACTGGTGGGTAACGGTACCCATGACTTTTTTTTGTTTGGTTTCGAAGGAAGCTTGGAGCTTCATGTGGGTGACATCGATGTTTCGATTTCTTTCGGTATTTCCTTGTGGATCAGCGTGGTATGAATGCACTGGGGGAAACTGTGCAAGGAGTGCGGAGGAGCAGGAGGCGAGGAGGATAGCGATAATTTTGGCCGTAGAATTTTTCATGGGATGATGCGAAAATAGGTTAGGATAAATTTTTTTTCAAAAAAGTTGTGAAAATTGCAAAAGAAAATTATTTTTGCACCCCGTTCACACGAACAAAAAGGTCTGGTAGTTCAGCTGGTTAGAATACATGCCTGTCACGCATGGGGTCGCGGGTTCGAGTCCCGTCCAGACCGCCAGCAAAGAAGCCTCTGAGAAATCAGGGGCTTTTTTATTGTTTATGGTGGCGAAGGGACTAACATTTTTCCACTACATCATAAAATCTTGGGGAACCTAGGAAATCAGACACTCTGGATCCGGTGTTTAATTTTAATGATCCAGACCGTACTCATTTCACAGAACTTATGTTTTTGTACATTTCCACTTCCTTATCTCCAGGATAAAGGCCGGGGAATATCATAGGAGAATATTTTACTGGATAGTTGACATAGTACATCATCGTAATGCCTTCTTTTTTGGGTGAAAGTAATTCCATCTTAGTTAGTTTGTCAATGGTTAATTTTAGCGTTTTATCTGAGGTATTCGTGATGCGCATAGCATCAGCCTTGCTGATTTTTCCCTTCAGAAATAAATCACTCAGTATGAATTTAGCTTCCTGACGCAATTCGCCTTTATTGACCATTAAGTTTGTGAATCCTTCAATATGAGAAAGTATGTTGTTTGTATCGATGATCTTATACATGAAGTCTGTTTGATCGATCGCAACTTCGAGAAAGAATTTACAAAATTGAATCAGTTTCTTATTCGATAAGTTTCCTCTTCCATCGTAATCATTGTATCTAGTTAAATCTGCTTGAGCAAGAAAAAATTTATAGTCTTCATTTCTTCTTGCTAGCCCTCTTGAGATTGACCATAACCCAGCAGCATCAAGGTTTTCACTTATGAAGGATGCATCTGAGTAGAGGCGAACAACTCTACCGTTACCGTCAAGAAACGGGTGTATCCATGCGAGTCTATGATGGGAAGCGGCAATAGATATGATTCGTCTTGTTTTAGATTTGTTCATGTGGCTTTTGGGATTATAGAACTCTTCAAACCTTTTTGTAAAAAGTTCCAGTTTCTCAGAATAAGGAGCCACATGCCTACCTACTTCAACTTCACAGTCTCGGAATTCACCCGGAACAACAATTTTAGAATCTCCATTTTTTAACTTGACTTCTTTGAAACTATCTGGGAGGTAGTTATAAAACCTTTTATGAATTGATTTTAAGTAGTTTATAGATGACGGGATAATTTCATTCTCGCCGATTTTTATTTCTTCCACAATGCTTTTGTGGAGCTTGATATGGGCGTAAGCTTCTCTTTGTAAGTCGTGTTTAGTCTTATCGTTTGAATAATCATTTTTCAAAGCACGGTCAATATCAATAGGATGGGTATCGTGACCTTCAATTAAATTTGAATAGTAACTATTCATGGGTCGAAGAAACTCAGCAATAGCATTTCTTGTGGCGCTATTCATGGCACCAGACAATATGCCAGCTTTGCTTACTAACGTAATGGCAAGTTCTTCCAACTCACCTGATGGATCTTCAGGAAACAGTGGCTCCATTGTGTTAGGAGTCATATACAAATTTATCGTTTCATCCATTGCCTCACGAAACTACAAAAATAAGTCGATATTCCGATGATTATTCCGGTCATTATTCCGAAAGTTAAATTTGTTGTAAATAGTTTAATTATAAGTGTTTTATATGTAATTAATCCTCATTTATTCCGATGGTTATTCCGGTGAAAATTCCGGTGATTATTTCAACGATTATTGCTTGTTAAATGAGTCACCTTGATTCCTCCAAGACAAAAATACATCCTGAGAGACTATTTAGTTTTCGTCGCTTCCATAAATGACGTTTGGAGTAGAGGAGTTAGTGGGTTTGAGCTATACCAGATTACAGTTTGTGTGATTTTACGATTCGTTTGCCGAGTTTATTTTGGACAAATCTGCAACGACATTGCAGATTTGTCCAAAAAACGTTGAGTTTAGGTCTCAGAATTTTTGGAGGTTTTGATGGCTTTCGTTATCAAGTTGATTTTTTTAGTATATTTGATTTCATGCGCGGAAAATTCTTGTTGTTGGTTTGGTTGATGGTGTTTGCTAAGGTTCAATCGGTGAAAGCTCAGAATGTAGAATTACATAAAAATAATAGAGCCATTTTAGGTGCAGCTATGGCTGTGGGAGCTGGAATCTTTTTGTTGGAGTCTTTCAAACCGGAGAAAAAGAAAACCATACAGACCGTTGATAGTAATCAATCTATGGCTAAAGTAGATTCAACAGTAGGCTCCCAAAGAAGTATATCTGAAATATTGAGGTCATCAAGGCAGGCTGCAATCATATCAGTTACTTCAGGAGTTGTTGGAACGGTATTTATAAATTCAGGTAATCTGCCTTTGGCTCTGGTGTTTACGGGAGTTTCCGCGGTTTCAGGAGTTGTTGCGTGGGTAGAAAAAATCAATTGGGAAAATCAAGTTACAAAAAAACTAGAGCAGCTATAGATTTTTAAGTTCGCACAATCGCGGAACATATTTGAATTGAAACATTTGTTGGCACAAGTGTTCTTGTGTTTGGTTCATGTATTGTTTAATTTTAGTTTTGGCCTTGTCATTTTTTGAAATAAAATTGTCTTAACTCAATTCGTTACAAGATCAATCTCTAAACTTACCTGCTGTATCTACAGTATTTGTGAGTTGGAGATGAGATTTTTTAGTGCATTATTGATATTAATAGTCGTTCAATCGTGTGGCAATCAAGCTTCGAAAACGACCCCCGAAACCAAGTTAGACCCCCGTTTTGATGGAAATCGTCGAATGGTTGCCCTACTTGACAGCCTGATTCAAGTGGCGAGTCCCCAAACCAATTACTTTTTGAGCGGCAAGCGCGCCGCGATAATGAAGTCTAATCCGCCGCAATTCAGAAGTCAGAGCGAACGATTTAAATGGACATTAGAGTACGCCAATCAGTTGTTGAACAGCGGCGATGCCGAGGGAAGTATCCGTGAGATGGAAGCCTTGCTTCAAGAAATTCCTGGAACCCTTGATGATAAAATCAAGATGAAAGGCATCAAACCCCTTTTTGATGCTCTGGCGGTGGCTTATTTGAGGTTGGGAGAGAACGAAAACTGTGTGTCTGTGCACAACAACAAGAGTTGTATTATTCCGTTTCATCCAGATGCAGTGCATCGCAAAAAAGACGGTTCAACCAAGGCGCTGGACATTTTTGGCAAGCTGACAGACGCATATCCCGACGATGTGCAGTCGAGGTGGCTCATGAACATCGCGGCCATGACTTTGGGTGTTTACCCGAAGGGACTTCCCCCGAAAAAAGTCATAGACTTTAGCGCACAAGACAATCCGGTAGCTGGATTTAAACCTCTAAAGAATATGGCCAAAGATTACGGATTGGACGTGAACGGGCTATCGGGCGGGGCGATTATGGAGGATTTTAACAACGACGGAAACTTGGATATCTTTTGCACCTCTTATGGATTGAGCGATCAGGTGAGATTGTTTTTTAATAATGGCAAAGGCGGATTTTACGAGCAAACCGATTCGGCTCAGTTGACTGGAATCAAGGGTGGATTGAACGCGAAACAGGCTGACTATGACAACGACGGAAACATTGATATTCTGTTGCTTAGGGGTGCTTGGTTGGATAAGGGCGGTGAATGGCCAAACAGTTTGCTTCACAACAACGGCGATGGAACTTTCAGTGATGTTACTTTTAGTGCGGGTATGGGTAAACGATTTGCGCCCACCGAAACGGCGAGTTGGGCAGACGTGAACAACGATGGTTGGGTAGATGTTTTTGTGGCCAACGAGAACAATCAGAACAACGATTATCCGTGTGAACTTTTCATTAATAATGGTGATGGAACTTTTACGGATCGCGCGGAAGAATGGGGAATGGCTGGGAATTTTGGGTACGCCAAGGCGGCTAATTTCTCAGACTTTGATAGAGACGGATGGATGGATCTTTTCTTAGGATGTTTAGGGCAGGAAAACCACCTATTTATGAGTCAGGGAAAGCAAAAGGATGGCTCGATAAGATTTGTTGACAAGGCCAAGGAGGCAGGTGTAACCCATCCAGTTATGTCGTTTCCAGCCATTGTTACTGATTTTGATCACAACGGTTTTCCAGATATTTTGGTGACGTCATTTCCGATGAATCGCTTGGACTTTTTGGCGGAGGATGTGGGTAAGGAGATGCTAGGAATCTCCACGAAGGTGGAAAAAACACGATTGTTTTTGAATCAGGGCAAAGGGAAGTTCATTGATGCGAGCAAGGCGTGGAATATTGATAAAATGATTTACGCTATGGGTTTGAATTCTGGTGATATCAATAACGACGGATTCATGGACGTTTATGCAGGAACTGGGGCTTTTGCTTTCAGTACATTGGTGCCGAATCGCGTGTTCATCAATGACCGCGGTAAGGGCTTCAAAGAGGTGACGTATCAGTCAAGAATGGGGCATTTGCAAAAAGGACACGGTGTGAGTTTTGGAGACATTGATAATGATGGAGATCAGGATGTTTACATTACTTTAGGTGGTGCTGTGGAAGGCGATTATGCGCACAATGCTTTGTTTATCAATGAGAATAAGGTTCACAAGTTTGTGAAGATTAATTTATCTGCCAAAGAGCGTAAAAACGTGATAGGCACACAAGTGGAACTCACCATTAAGTCGCCGAGAGGTATCGAAAAGCGATTTTACACGGTAGGTGAAGGAGGTAGTTTTGGGGCCAATTCCTTGGGACTGTGCATTGGATATTTGGAAGACGAAGAGTTGGTGGATCAGAAGATTATAAATCTGTACTAAAAAAAAGCCCAAGGCTTAAAACCCTGGGCTTTCTCTGTTATAGTATTTGCAAAAATTACTTACGTTTACCTGTTATTTCTTGGTACCATTTGGTGCCTTCTTCGTATTCGTTCACGGTTAATTTAACATCGGTAGCTGATAAGGTTTCGATTTTTAATTCATCAGCATCCATCATGTCAGGGGTTTCTGCAACTTTTAAGGTTTTATTTGTTACAGTATAGTAACTGGTGTCAACCTCAATATCCGATCCATCTTTTTGAGTAGAAATGACCATGTTGTTGGATTTGAAATCCAATGTAAAATCACCAGCTGCATAGATTGAAGTATCACCAAAAAGCAAGGTGTTGGTTGCTGAATCTGACATGGTGAACAATACTTTGTTGATTTCCCAAGTACCTACAATGGATGGGTCTACTGGAGCTGCCTCGTCTTCGCAAGACGTTCCGAATGCTACCAATGCAAATGCAAAAACAGATAGTTTTAATAGATTTTTTCTCATAGATTACAAATGTAAGTCTTTTGAAAAGTAGGAATTACAAATTTCGACGATTTCTGACTTTCTTTCGACACTCATCTTGTCATAGGTAATGATTAGCATGCCTAGTCTTGGGTTGTGTTGGAGGAATTGTCTGTGCTCGTTCATGAATCGCCAGAAAAGGGCATCCCACAGTTTTTGCCAAGGTTGTTTGGTTTTAGGATAGTCAGACATTTTAAGGATGTAGTTGCTTCCGGAGAAGTAAGGTTTGCTGACCATCAGTCCGCCATCGGCGAATTGGGACATGCCGTAAATATTGGGAACCATGACCCAATCGTAGGCATCGATGTAGAGTTCCATAAACCATTTGTACACTTCGTGGGGATGGATTTCGCAGAGTAAAAAGAAGTTTCCCATAACCATGAGTCGTTCAATATGGTGCGAATAACCGGTTTCAAGGAGGTTTTTAATGACGTTATCTATGGGTTCAATTCCGGTGGTTCCGTTGTAAAAGGAAGCTGGAATTTGGCGTTGGAAGTTCAGGAAATTGGAGTTTCGTTGTTTGGAACCTTCCCTAATATAGATCATTCTCACAAATTCGCGCCAACCAATGATTTGCCTAATGAACCCTTCCAGTGCATTCATGGGAAGTGAATTTTTGGAGTGGAATTCTAAGGTGGTTTCAATGACTTCTGTGGGAGTGATGAGTCCGGCATTGAGCATGGGACTCAACACTGAATGGTATACAAATCGGGCATCGGGGTTTTGGGAAAACGCGTCTTCGAGATCACCAAAAAGAGGCATCCGGTTTTCAAGAAAGTCTTTTAGGAATTCTCTAGTTTCAGAGGGGGTGGTGGGATAAAACTGCTGACGATTTTTAAAGTAGGTAAGGGTGCCGGGGTTGTTTGAGAAGTGATTTTCTATATAGTCGCATGCACTTTGAAAATCTGTCTGTGTGGATGGAAATTTGGGCTGTGGGGGGATGTGATTTTTGGGGAAGCTCTTACGGTTGTCAGCGTCAAACGTGAGTTTGCCACCCAATGGTTTTTGTTGCTCATCCATGAGTATGTTGAGTCGCTTGCGTTGGAAGGAATAGAAGTCGGTTTGAAAATATCGTTTTTTGGAGTTGAAGAATTCGTGGGCAATTGATGGCGGTGTCAGAAATGAAGGATTCTCATAGGTGATTAGATCAGTGAGGGTGCCTTGAAGTCCGAGTTTTAGGTGTTTTGTAAGCCAATCGTCAATTAGGTCAACGGTATGAATTTGGTGGAATTTTTGGCTTAGGTAAGCTGATAAATTCTTGGCATTTGACAGAGAGTCATGAAACTCAATGTATTGCACTTTATACCCTTTTTGTATGAGGTTTTCAGCGAATCGCTGCATGCTGAGTCTGTGGAATGCGAGTTTAATTTTATGAAATTGTAGTTGGGTGAAAAACAAATCACTTTCCACAATAAACCATACATCTACTTTTCCCTCTAGGGGATGTTTTTCAAACAATTGATGCGGAAAAACAACACCTGCTGCGCTCATGCAGAAGCAACAAAAGAAATGCAATTTTGTTTAAACGAATTCTGTTTGTTTACGTCTAACTTTGTGATATGTTATCTAGAATTTGGTTAGTGTGTTTGATGGCGTTGATGGTTCATGAAGTGAATGCTCAGAGAGAGGGGTTTTCGGCATCGATTTCGGGGAAGGTTACGAATAGCGGTGATAACGGTGTTTCTGGGGCAGAGGTACAGATATTTTATTACACTTTGGAGGAGTCGAACGGGTTAACATCCCCCGAAAAAATAAGTGGCAAAGAACCGATTAAAACATTTAGATCCAACGAAGATGGCAGTTTTGGCGGGGCATTGACCATGGATGATTTTCAAAAATTGAGGGCCATGGGGGGGATGCGTGATTTGAAGATGGCGGTGAAGGTGATTAAGGAAGATTTTGCTCAATCGTTCAATTTTGTTGAAGCGATAAGAAATAGGAGTGAAACCGGTTTGCAGATAATTATACCAACGATAGTTCTTTTCAGATCAGATGAAGCAATAACTGCGGTTGAGATTAAGACACGAGCGGTGGAGATGAAGGGCGATACTACAGAGATCAATGCTTCTAATTTCAAGACCAATCCTGATGCTAGTGCTGAAGATTTGGTGAAGAAGATGCCTGGGGTTACCTCGAATAACGGAGAGGTTGAAGCTCAAGGGGAGAAGGTGAAGCGGGTTTTGATAGATGGGAAGCCTTATTTTGGAGATGATCCAAAAGCGGCGTTGAAAAATGTTCCGGCAGATGTGATTTCAAAGGTTCAGATTTTTGATGCGCAATCAGAGCGAAGTGCATTTACCGGTTTTGATGATGGAAATACCACCAAAACTATGAACATCATTACAAAAATGGGCTTCAAGAAGGGAAGATTTGGTAAGTTTTACGGAGGATTGGGCAGGAGCATTGATGGAACAGGCGACTTGTTGAAGTACCAAGCTGGGGCCACTTACAATACGTTTAACGGAGACAGAAGATGGTCTTTGTTGTTTCAAACCAACAACATCAATGAGCAAAATTTTGCCGTGGAAGACATCATGGGTGCTTTGGGCATGGGCGGAGGAAACAGAGGAGGAGGAATGGGAATGTTCAGGGGAGCAGGCAATTTTTTTTCTGGTACACAAACCGGGGTTGTGACCACAGCCATGTTGGGATTGAACTATGCTGACAAATGGAGTAAGAAGTTGGATGTAAGCGGAAGTTATTTTTTAAGCGCCACAGAAAATCTCAGCGAAAGCAACACTGAACGTTGGTTTGTATCGGGCTCACAGAGTAACGTGACGTATTTAGAAAACAATTCTAATATTAATCGTCAATTAAATCATCGATTGAACGGCCGAATTACTTGGGATGTTGACAGCGTGAACAAGGTTTTTATCACTCCCAGAATGACTTTGCAACAATCAAATAATAACGGAAGCATTGCAGGAAACAGCTTTGTTTATGGTGCTTTAGGTAGTGTTGATTTATTATCGGCCATGAATAATTTGAATGGTGACACGGGGCTAGGGTACAATTTACAGGCAGGATTCGAGTGGTTGCACGCTATAAAGAGTAAAAAGGGCAGATCTATCAGTTTGGAGGTAACTCCAGGAATCAACAACGGCTTTAATTTGGGCAATTTGAATTACATCAATGCTGCTTCTGGATTGGGAGGGTTTTTAGATACATCGGTGAGAGCACAACAGACCCAATCTGGTAAAAATAGAATGAGTTTGTCGGCAGAATTGGAATACACTGAGCCTTTGGATTCTTTTAGAAGCTTGTCTTTTGAATATCAATTGAATGTGAATCAAAACAGCAGTGAACGTTTGAATTACCTGAGGAATGGCGTGACCGGAGAGTGGAGTGTGTTAGATACCTTATTATCTTCAAAATTAATCAATGGTTATTCAAGGCAGGCTTTAGGTGGTAGATACCAATTTAAGAAGAAGGCTTACGAGTATGATTTTGGTTTCGACTTGCAGGTGGCTAATCTCGATGCAACGCAATATTTCCCTCGCGAAATTCCGGTTGTCCGCACTTTTTACAGTTTTTTACCCAGATTTACCTTTAGAAAAGGCGATTGGCGCAGTTCTAATATGAGGGTATTTTACAGAACCAGCAACAGCGCACCGAGTTTGGAAGACCTACAAGATGTTATTGATAATAGTAATCCATTACAATTAAGAACGGGTAATCCAAATTTGGTTCAGGACTTTACTCATAATTTGACATTGAGGTATTTCAAGATGGACATGGCAAAGAATAAGAATTTTTTTGCGATGCTGATGGGTACAGCAAAGCAAAATGCCATCACTACTTTAACCCAACTTGCGGGAAAAGATGGTAGCACTTATGTAGTGGGTGATTCAACTTTTTCCTTAAAACCAGGTTCTCAACTTACGCGTCCCATCAATATGAATGGGGCCTACAATGCGCGTTTGGTAGGGAGCTTCGGTAAGCCCTTTTTCAAAGGAAAGATATTTGCCAATGCCAATGGGGGTATCTCTTATGTAGAGAATCCTTCTATGATTCAAATGGGTACAGCCGATGCTCAAGCAAATATATCCAGAACTCCTGGGGCTAATTTGGGATTGACTTTGGGGTCAAACATCAGCGAAAGGGTAGATTTTACCTTGGCGGGAAATATAAACTACAGTCAAGTTAGGAACAGCTTACAGACCACGTTAGATCAAGATTATTTCATCCAAAATGCATCTTTCAGGGCTAATTTTATGCCCAAAGGGAAGTGGGTGATTTCTTCAGACATCACCTTGCAGTCATACAGCGGATTGTCGAATTCATTCAACCAGACCTTCTTCTTGTGGAATGCTTCTGTTGGACGAAAATTCGGAAAAAAGAATCAGTGGGACTTCCGATTGATGGCATATGATTTATTGAATCAAAACCGCTCAATCACTCGAAACGTGACTCAAACCTATTTCGAAGATGTGCGCACCAACGTTTTGACTCGGTACGTGATGTTTAATTTGACTTACAATTTGCGCAGTCTTAACGGAAACGAAGCCACAGAAGAGATGAAGAAAATGCGTATGATGATGCCTGTGGGTCCGGGTGGACATGGCGGAGGAATTCCTTTTGGGAGGTAATTTTCTTTACAATTGAATAGACAGACCAACCGATAGAACCTCCTTAAACTGAAGTCTTGGTCCAGATCTAAGTCCTTCAGGATCAAGGGCAATCATGATATCATCATCATAAATGAAATGAAGAATGAGGGTGGTAGAGATGTATTGATTGATTTTAAGAATTAGAGTATTTTCAAAGTCAACGTCAATATTTTCTGGATTGTTCAGGTAATTTGAGAACAGTTCAAGTTTAGACTGAATACCTACGTTTTTCATGATGCGGGGTTCGTTGTATACTACGCGCATGAACCCTCCGGTTTCCGAACGATGTCTTTTTCCGGTTCCGGGGATGGTTTGAAAGGTAACAGGATCCATTTTTGCTGCTTCGACACCGTATGCGCCTTCGTCAGCAAGATCTTGATTTAAAACGAAAGTATTTTTACTAGTCACAGGCCCAATAAATACGCTGAGTTTTTGTGAAGGATTGTAATCCATTCCCAAAGATGCAACAACATAACCAGGGGCAAAGAATTGAGAAATGGGTTTTGTATCGGTTTCTGAGTAATAACCGGGTTGGAATTGAGTAGAAGGCGTGAGAAGGAAGGTGTAAAACCATTTTTCACTGGCTTTTTTACCTACTTTGGTAGTTATTTCTAGTCGGTCATCGTTTTTAAACCACCGCCCGTTTCTGCCTTGCAAGATCAGTCCATAACCTGCATCGAGGGTGGTTTCCCAAGTCAGATTAGGCGATTGATAAGTTAGATTGAGGTTGAGTGTGGTAGAAAGCGCAATGGAGTTTTGTCCTCCTCCTTGCCAATTGGAAAATTGACTTTGATTGGTAGAGATATTTGATGTTCCGAAGAACGTCCAAGTACCTATGGGTGTTTCTGGAAGTTGTCCTTCAGTTGAGCTATTTGCAATAGAGTCAGTTGCAATTGTTGAATCGGTTTGAGCGAATAGGGGATTGAAAGCGGCGGCGCATCCCCCGAAAAACAAAAAAAATAGATAATTCTTCAAATTCATGGTATGTTCCTGAAATTACATTTCGGGGAAGGGGTTATACTTTCGGTTCGGTCCGGTGGTGTAGGGAAAGATAATGAGAGAGAATTCGTGAGTGACAGGAACACCGGTGTTTTTCAGAGAAACGTTCCAATCATTGGAATAAGCGAAGTAGTATTTGTCGTAACGGGCCCCAAAATAGTAATTTATGCTCCAAGCTTGTTTATCAAACACTTGAGTATTTTGAGCGCCTAATCCAATTCTGAAGTTGGCTCTTTTCGCGTTGAACATGATGCTTCTTGATTGAACAGACTCTTGCTTTCCAAGAACGGTTTGTTGTTGGATGAGGTAGTTGAAAGACGGAATGACTTCAGTGCCCGTAGGGGAAGTGTATATTTTAGTACCCCCTTGAATGCTGAGATTCAGGGGAAGATTTTGAACGCCATCCCCATAAAAGGAGATGTCGGGTTGGTTGATGTTGTAGGCTGAAAAACCAAGGAAGCCTTTTTTGCCGTAGAACAATGCACCGGCCGATACATGCACTGCGTTTCTGGTGATTTTATTGAGGGGTTCTGAAGTGGGATTCACAAAACCGGTATTTGCTTGATTGATTTGATCTTCCCAAAGAAATTGATCTTTTCCAAAAGAAAACGAAGAAAACTGAGCGGTCAAACCCAATTTCAATTGGTATGCATTGATTTTAATGTCATAAGCGTATGTAAGTGCAGCGGAAAAATGGGAATATTTAGACATTTTATCAGCACCAGAATTGAGGTCAGTTGTAAAGGCGCTTACTCCCCAGGAGGTATTGTTTTTCTTTACGGGACTATCAAAGGATACGGTTTGGGTATAAAGGCGGTTACTGATTCCTAGCCATTGAGCTTTGGTGCCAGAAGTAATTCTGCTTGCAGCTTCAGAATTGAGGCTCCCTAAACCCACGAGAGCTGGGTTGGTTAGATGTCGTTGTGCGTAAAGTTGTCTGAATTGAGGATTTTGTGCAACTAAAGAATGAAAATTAAATGTTGATGCCAACACCAAAATCAGGTGATAAAATGGGAATTTAGATGGGGAATTAAAACAATTGAATTTCATCAATGAATTTTCAACAATATTACGGAATATTATTTCCTCAAAAAGTTATTTCGTTAAATATTATATAATGTTAATATGCTTAAACTTATTGCATCGGCAAAATTTGCGTAATATTGCTTCTTGTTCAACGTAAAATAAACGTGAATTTCATAAAAAATAAATACCATAGTCTCAATATTGTCCGGAATATTGGTTTGATGCTGTTAATGCTGTTTTTGAATTCAGCATTTGTAGCATTTGTGAAAGCTGGAAATAACGGTAATATAAACTCAATTAGGAATACATTTTCAGCTGAAAAAGGAGAGTTGTTACATGGTTTTGGACCCACTTGCAGCAATACTACTGGGAATATTACTACATCTGTTTGTGGTAGTTATACCGCACCCAGTGGGAAATATATTTGGTCGACTAGTGGTACTTATAACGACACCATACTCAATGCGGCTGGCTGCGATAGTATTATTACTGTTAACTTAACCATTCTAGTTAAGCCCACTGCTGATTTCACGGTAAACGATACTAACCAATGTTTGGTTCTTCATAGCTTTGATTTCACCAATGCCTCTAGTTCAAACATTGCCAACGCGGCATTAACATATGATTGGGATTTTGGGGATACTACCATCAGTTCAACTGAGAATCCAAGTAAGTCATACAACACACCGGGTCGCAGAACCGTATCATTGATTGTCACCAATGCGGATGGTTGTAAAGATACTTCAAGCTTGACGGTTGCCGCATCTCCAAATCCGGCGGTGCAGTTTACCATCAACGATGATAGCCAATGTGAGAACAGTAATTCATTCGTATTTAGTAATTTGTCAACAGTAAATTTAGGAAACACTTTGTCGTATTTGTGGAGGTTCCCCGATGGAAATACTTCTACGAATACCAATGTTACCAAACCTATCATTTTGGCAGACGGAAGCTACAGTGTTAAACTGATTGCAACCTCATCTTCAGGATGTAAAGATTCTTCAAGCAACAACATTACGCTTCATGCCAAGCCATTGGCAAAGATTTTCAATACTAGTTTGGATTCATGTTTGAACAGTTCTTGGTCTTTCAAAGCAGATGATTTAAATGCGGCTACATTCAATTCTGTTGAATGGGTTTTCCCAGGATCAACCAATACTGCAGATTCTTTAGTGAATCATACCTTCGCATCCAATGGAAGCAATGCGGTAGAAGTTAGGATTTCAAATGCTAATTCGTGTTTTGATACGACAAGCATCAGTGTAAACGTCTATAAAAATCCGGTTGCGACGTTCACGGTAAACGATACCAACCAATGTTTGGTTGGTAATAAGTTTGATTACAGTAATTCGTCAATTTCCAATTTGACCAATGCATCCTTAAGTTATGATTGGAATTTTGGGGATGGAGTTTCAAGCAATTCTGAGAATCCAACTAAAACCTATACTTCTGCTCAGAGCCGGATGGTGTCACTCATAATTAGTAATGTTGTGGGTTGCCGCGACACAAGCTCATTGCCAGCAACAACCACGGAAAATCCCATAGCTGATTTCACGGTAAACGACACCAACCAATGTTTGTGGCTTCAAAGTTTTGATTTTACGAATGCTTCGAGTTCAAACATTGCCAACACGGCATTAACATTTGCTTGGAATTTTGGTGATACTACCAACAGTTCATCTGAGAATCCAAGTAAATCATACAACACACCGGGTCGCAGAACAGTATCATTGATTGTTACCAATGCAGATGGGTGTAAAGATACCGCGGCTGAAGTTGTTTATGCGGTACCCATGCCGGTATCTATCACAACCATCAACGATGCCACTCAATGTGACAATAAGAATGAATTCATATTGGAGTCGGTTAGCACGGTTCCATCTGGAGCAGGCAGCATAACAAGCTCAGACTGGAATTACGGCGATGCAGCTACAGAATCGGGCGATTCAGTTGCTCATAGTTACACTAACACAGTAGGAGTTGTAACGGTGGTTCATACAGTAACCACTACTTATGGATGTCAAGATACGAGTCAAATCAAATTGACGGTTTTACAAGGTCCAACAGCACGCTTTACTATTGATACAGTAAACAATTGTTTGCGGGGTAATGAGTTTGGATTAACCGAGAATTCCTTGGTGGGAAATGCCAGCAAAAAAGAATTTACCTGGAGCATAACAGAAAAGACTACACAAGTAAAAACCACTTCAGCTAGGTACACAGAATCCTTCAATAGCGTAGGTGTAAAAACCATCAAAATGTTGGTGGAAGACAACAACGGGTGTTTGGATTCAATAACCAAGACTTTGGAAGTTCATATTCACCCCACGGCAACATTCAGCGTGAACGATACGGCTCAGTGTTTAAAGGGGAATTCATTTGTACTTAGCAGCAGTTCAAGTTCGAATGTCACCAACGCTGCATTGACTTATAACTGGGATTTCAAAGACGGTAGCAACAGCAGCTCAGCAAATCCAAGCAAAACATATGCTAGTTCAGGCCGCAGAGAGGTTAAATTGATTGTTACCAACGACAAGGGATGTAGCGATACGACAGTTGGAATAGCGAATAGTTATCAAGATCCAAATGTAAAATATACCATTGATGATTCTACTCAATGTTTTGATACACATAAATATAGATTTACAAACAATACTCAGAATTTCGCATCCAACATTAATTACACGTGGTATTTTGGCGATTCAAGCACCTCCACAGCGTTTAATGCCGTAAAAGTTTACAGTTTCACTGGTAGAAAAGAAGTCAGCTTGATTGGCGTTGATTCGAGAGGCTGTAGAGATACTTTTACGGAGAAATTATACACGGTGCCAATGCCTAAAGCGGCTTCAACTGTGAATGATGGAGATCAATGCGATAACAGTAATTTATTCATTTTAAAAACAGCGAGCACGGTTCCAACAGGTGCTGGTAATCTGTCATCTGCATGGAACTTTGGAAATGGCGCCACGGCCACCGGGGATTCAGTTAGTTACCATTATTCTTCCTTAACAGGTGCTGTTACAGTAGTTCATACAGTGACAAGTTCATATGGTTGCTCTGATACCAATCAAGTTAAACTAAAGGTGTTCAACGGACCATTAGCTAAATTCACCATTGATACTGTAAACAATTGTTTGAGAGGAAACACCTTTGGATTTACTGAAAATTCAACGGTGGGGGATGCAAATAAAAAGTCGTTTTCATGGAGTTTTGATGGCTTTTCTCCGCTTTCTCGTTTGAATTCTAACCGTTTTACCCAAGGATTCTTAACTGCTGGGTCTCAAAATATTAAGCTTTTGGTTGAAGACAATAATGGATGTAAGGATTCAATTACAAAATCTGTTATAGTTCAAAATCACCCTTTAGCTTTGATTTCAAAAATTGGGACTGACTCATGTCAAGACATCGCTTCTAAATTTAAAGTTGTTGATTTAAAGGCTCCCAAGCCAATCAGCGTTAGTTGGCTGTTTAGCGATAATCAAACCTTCACTGATTCAATAATCACTGTCAATTTTGCTTCTGATGGACAAAAATCTGCTAGGGCGATTGTTACTAATTCTGTTGGATGTAAAGACACTGCGAATAAGGTGTTCAATGTCTATAAAAATCCTGTAGCTAACTTTAATTTTACAGATTCGGCGGTTTGTTTGCGAGGTAATGAAGTTGAAATCAATCAAACAACGGCAAATACTCATGGGTCATTAAGCTCTGTTTCTTGGAATTTTGGAGATGGAAGTCCTACAACACTAAACAATGCATCAAGTTTTAAAAAGACCTATTTAACAGCTGGAACGTATACTGTTAAAATGATTTATACCAATTCTTTGGGCTGTGGCGATACCTTAACCAAGTCAGTTACAATATTGCCCATGCCTAAAGCTCAATTTGTTTGGGTAGACAGCTTGCAATGTAGAACTGGCAACGGATTTACGGTTGTAAATCAGAGTAAATCAAATGTTTTAGGTCATTCATTGAGTTATTCATGGAATTTTGGCGATTCAACCGCTTCCACTTTGAATTCGCCCTCATTATCTTATGCATATGATGGAACCAAATTGGTTAGATTGGCTGTAAACTCTTCCGAAGGATGTAAAGATACTTTCACTTCGCAGGTAGTAGTTTACCCTCAACCCATTGTAGGCTACACGATCAACGATGTTGACCAGTGTGTAAACAATGACGTATTCACATTCAATGACACCTCAAAGGTTAGGGCTGGCGGTGGAACATTGAGCAGACTTTGGAATTTAGCAGATGCAGGAACGGCTGCATCTTTGGCAGTTTCTAAATCTTATTCAAGCAGCGGAAATAGGAATATCAAATTGGTAGTAACCACATCGAATGGATGTAAAGATTCGGTAACCAAGGGTATCACGGTTTTTGCTAAGCCAGAAACGCGTTTTGCTAAGTTGAACCCAGATTCATGTTTGAACACAACTTGGAACTTCAGAGTAAGAGATGCCATAAGCACAACCATGACCAGCGTTGCCTGGACAATCTCGGGTAGTTCAACATATACTGACTCCTTGATCCAACACAATTTCACTTCAAACGGAACTCATAGCATTGGACTGATTATTGGTAACTCAAATGGATGTTTTGATACTACTTCACGCCAGGTTCGGGTATTTAGAAATCCAGTGGCTTCATATAGCGTAGATGATAGCGCCCAGTGTTTTGCGGTGAACTATTTCAAATTCAATGTGGGCAGTACATCTCCCAACGGGTTGACATTGAGACACAGTTGGGACTTTGGAGATACATCGGGTTCAAGTGCATTGAAGCCGGTAAAGGTTTATGCAAGCATTGGACGCAGATCGGTTTACTTGAAGAGTACTGATACTAGAGGTTGTGCGGATTCTTTCAGACAAGATATTTACGTTGCTCCTTATCCGGTATCAAACTTTACGATCAACGACTCAGTTCAGTGTGAGAACCACAACGTTTATGTTTTTGAAGATGTCAGTACAATTTTGAATGGCGGCGGAAGCTTGAGTTCACAATGGATTTATGGAGACAATACCTCCACGGCAAGCGGAGATTCAGTATCTCACAACTACGCTACCAAAACAGGATACATCAAAGTACAACACAAGAGCATCAGCAGCTACGGATGTAGAGACAGCAGCATCCAAACAGTTCACGTAAGAAAAGGACCTGACGCAGCAATAGGCTTAGACACGGTATTGTACTGTATCAGAGGAAATGAATTTGGAGCTACGGATTTGACTAAAAAAGGCGAGGGTAACAAGACTCAATTCACTTGGAATTGGGGCGATGGCAACGTTGATGTAAAATCAACGCCATCAATGTTTACACATAGTTATGCAAGTATAGGAACCTACACCATCAAGTTGTTGGTGGAAGACCAATATTCATGTATAGACTCCATCAGCAAGACAACCACGGTTCACCCGAACCCAACAGCACAGTTTGCCATAGTAGATAGTTTGCAGTGCTTCAATGCCAATAGCTTCTCTTTTGTAAATCAAAGTAACTCGAACACGGGTAATTCAACATTGACTTATGCATGGACATTTGGTGACGGCGGTAGCAGTACAGCAGTGTCTCCAACTCATTCATACACAACCTTCGGACCGAGAGATTTGCAATTACAGGTGTGGAATGTGTTTGGATGCAGTGATACTTTTGATTCCAAGGCAAGGGTTTATTCATTACCAACAGTAAAATTCACTGTCAATGATTCTACCCAATGCGAGAACAATCAGTTGTACAATTTCCAAGATTTATCGAGCATTGCCTCCACCGAAGGAACCATCAGCAGAGCCTGGAATTTAGGCGATGGAAGTACATCGAGCGATGCTACCATCAACTACAAGTATGTTGGCCACGACACCGTAAGTGTGAAATTGGTTCAAACCAGCAGTTTTGGATGTAAGGATTCTTTGAGCAAGAGGGTTGAGATTTTGAGAAAACCCCAAATCAGATTTGCAAAAATTGGGGCAGACTCTTGCAGAAATACACCATCGAAATTCAAGGCATGGGATACTGACGTAGCAAAACCTTTGAGCGTAAGTTGGTTGTTTAGCGATAATCAGACCTTCAATGATTCAATCATTACAGCATCGTTTGCCGTAGAAGGGCAGAAGTCGTTGAGAGTGATTGTGGGCAATTCCAATGGTTGTACCGATACCATAAACAGAGTATTCAATGTGTATGAGAATCCGCACGCAGGGTTCTTCATCACTGATTCAGCGTTGTGTTTTAGGGGCAATGAGTTTGAGTACAATGACACAACAAGCATCAACAACGGAACGGTATCGCAATTGATTTGGGATTTTGGGGATGGAAAATCACAAACAAAATCTACCAATGCGGCGGTTTACAACCGATATGCAGATACGGGCAATTACACGGTGAAGTTGAGAATCACCAACAGTTTAGGTTGCGGAGATACGATTACCAGAAAATTAAGGGTATTGCCACAGCCCAAAGCGGTCTTCGCTCATGCAGACAGTTTGCAATGTCGTACCAACAACAGTTTTGCGTTCAACAACAAGAGCGTTTCAAACTCACCGACAACGTCGTTGACGTATGATTGGAGGTTTGGAGACAGCACCACATCTACATCAGCAAGTCCGGTGAAATCATACGTCTACGATGGAGTTAAAAACTTAACCCTGTACGTAGAAAATGGCGAGGGTTGTAGAGATACATTTACTTCAAAATTGGAGGTTTACCCACAAACAGTAGTTGATTTTGCAATCAATGATGTTGATCAGTGTGAGAACAACAACTTGTTCCAATTTACAGGCAACTCAACAACAGGCGTTCGTGGAGGATATTTATATTCAAATTGGAAATTCGGAGATGGTGGTAAAGACACATCTCGAAACACCAATCATAGATATTCAGCACATGCCAATCACCAGGTAAAGTTAGTAATCACTACTTTCTACGGCTGTAAGGACAGTATTTCCAAACCAATCACGGTATTTAAGAAGCCAACGGGTTTGTATACTAAGATCACCAAAGATTCTTGCTTGAACAATTCTCATACCTTCAAAGTGGATGATTTAGATGCTGCTACAATGACGTCGGTTTTGTGGAAGTTTAACGATGGTAGTAATTATACAGACTCCATCATTACTCGAAACTTTGCTTTGGATGGACAAAAATCTGCATCTTTATTTATTCAGAATTCAAATGGTTGTATAGATTCATTGTATCCTAAGTTTAATATCTACGATAATCCCGTAGCTAATTACGTTAGAAAAGACACTTTCTTGTGTTTGGAAGGAAATAATTTTGAATTAACAAGTACAGCTACGTCAAAATATGGAACCATCAACCAATATAAGTGGGAATTTGGTGACGGCTTGACGGCTTCCAGCAAAAGCAGTATTCATAAATACACGGATTCAGGTTATTATGATATAACGTATAGGGTTGTAAATAGCTTGGGTTGTGGAGATAGCATCACAAAAGTGGTGCGGGTAAATCCAAATCCAAGGGTACATTTCAATGCAGATTTGTACCAACAGTGCTGGCATAGCAATGTGACTCAGTTTACAGATAGTAGTGAATCTAATTTGGTGGGCAGGCCATCGTTGGTGTACGCATGGAGTTTTGGCGATAGTTTAACATCCGCGTCAGCGAATCCCCAGAAAACATATCAATGGTATGGCGTAAAAACCATACAGTTGATTGCTACGAATGATGCAGGTTGTTCAGATACGGTGAAACGAAGTGTTGAGATTAAGCCTGAACCCTTTGCTAAGTTTAAAATTGACAACTCAGCGCAGTGTGTTAATAATAATAAATTCAACTTCTTGGATACTACTTTGACACGTCAGAGGGGTGGAACGCATACGGTGAATTGGAAATTTGCCGATGGAGATACCAGCAGTTTGAAGTCATTCTCACGTACTAAAAAACAAGTTGGCACACTTGGTTTGAAGATGATTGCTACAAGTGAATTTGGATGCCAAGATAGTATTGAAAAGACAATCAGGGTATTTGCAAAACCACAGGCAGTGGTTAAGTATTTGAGTCAAGATTCTTGTTTGAGCACTACAGCAAGATTACAAGCGGTAAACGCAGCTGGCAATGGAATCAGAACGGCAAGATGGAGTTATGATGACGGAACGGGCTCTACAGGGGTAAATGTGACCAAGAAATACACTCAGACAGGCAGTCGTAAAGTGATTTTGAATTTGGAGAATACCAACTATTGTCAAGATACGGTTGAATTTAAGTATACAGTTAGGGCAAATCCGAAGAGTTATTTTGTTGCATCGAAGTATTCTTTGTGTGAAAGAGGTAATTTGGTGGTATTTAAGGATTCATCGAAAGCTACTGAAGGGCAAATTGACAGTTTGGTTTGGGATTTCAACAACGGAGTGAGAGTAGGTAAGACAGGAAAAGATACTGCACTTTATTCTTTTGGAGTAGCCCGTGTTTATACAGTTAAGCAAGTTTCTGTGAATTCATTCGGATGTCAAGATTCTTCTACTCAAAAGGTTACTATTTTAGCAAATCCAGATGCTGACTTTGACATTGATCAAAGCTCACAATGTTTATCTGGAAATGCATTTACGTTCACAAACAACACCAATCCTAATAACGGAAATTCTGCCATGAGTTTCTTCTGGAATTTTGGTGATAGCACCAATAGCTCATCCAAAAATCCGAAGAAAACATATTCATTTGATGGCACTAAGGCCATACGGTTGATTGCCTCTAACAGCGATGGTTGTTTGGATACCATTGACAAGTCTGTATTGGTTCGTCCGCAGCCCAAAGCAAAGTTTGCTATCAATACAGTGAATCAATGTGTAAATGCACAGTCCTATACATTTACTGATCAATCAACAGTTAAGAGTGGAGGGGGAAGTTTGTCAAGAGTTTGGAATTTGGGTGATGGATCAGTGTCAAATCAAACAATAGTAAATGGAGTTAATTACAAGTCAGCCGGTTTGTATATTGTTAAATTGACTTCGAGAACTACATTCAATTGTATTGATACAGTGGTTCAGCAAATTAGGGTATTCCCTAAACCAACGGTCGCATTCACGGTAAATCAAGATACCCAATGTTTGGTTGGTAATTCATACAGTTTCAACAATACCTCGAATATTGCAACAGGTGGTGGTACATTATCATATGCTTGGACTTTTGGTAATGGAACAAACAGTAATAACACACATCCTACATTGGGTTATAACCAATACGGAAGCTATGTAGTTGAATTAAAAGCTACTTCATCTAATGGATGTGCAGAAACCTTGAAGAAGAATGTTACTGTTGTGGCAAATCCCGCGGTTAATTTTGCATTTACAACATCAGATAAGCAATGTAACAGTGTAGATAATTTCAAAATGACCAATCAAACAAATCTCTTGAATGGTCGTTCTGCAAAATACACATGGAACTATGGTGACAATACAAGTTCTTCTGCGGTGAATGGTACACATTCGTATTCTCAAGAGGGTAATTATACAGTTAAATTATTGGCATTGAATTCGAATGGGTGTAGAGATAGTATTTCTAAGACTTTGACCGTTTATGCTGATCCAATTGCCGATTTCAGTATAAATCAGGCGGGCCAATGTATCAATGATCAATTATTTGACTTTAAGAATAATTCTTCGGTAGCATTTGGTGGTGGCACTTTAAGCCAAATTTGGAAGAGCAATGATTCTGTAATTTCTACAGTTCAGAATATTACAGCCACGTTTAAGGAGGTTAAGACCTATTCCATTAAGTTGGTTAGTGTTTCTTCTTTGGGATGTAAAGATTCTGTAATCAAGAATATTGTAGTTTATCCTAAACCTCAAGCTGATTTTGCCATCAATAATTCTCAACAGTGCCTACAAAACAACAGGTTTGATTATACCAACAACAGTAAAATTAGTTCCGGAAGTTTGAAGTACGTTTGGTCATATGGCGATACGAGTGGATCTACAACGGTAAGTCCTACAAAGAACTATTCTGCTTACGGCAGTTATAAAGTGCAGCTCATGTCAATTTCTGGATTTGGTTGTAAAGATTCAATTGCTAAAACCGTTAAAGTTCATTCGCAGCCAACGGTTCAGTTTAGTTTGTCTGATACTTCATCTTGCTTATACCAAAATCAATTTAGTTTTACCAATCAAAGCAATAACGCCGATGGATCTACTTTAAATCATACATGGTTGTTTAGCGATGGTTCTTCGCAAAACTCTTTGAATTCTGTCAAGTCTTTCTCAAATTCAGGTCGTTATTTGGTTAAACTGAGATCGCAATCGAGTTTTGGGTGCAGAGATAGTTTGGTTAAATGGGTGAGGGTTTATCCACAGCCGTTGCCATCCTTTAATTTGGTGAAGGCCAATCAATGTTTGAACAACAATGCATTTGAAGTCCAAAATGCAACAACCGTTGCAACTGAGGGTGGGACATTGAGCTATGTTTGGGATTTTGGAAATGGAAGTTCTTCAACCAGTAAAAATCCTAAGTGGAGCTTTGGCAAAGCAGATACCTACACGGTTTTCATGACTGTAAGAAGTTCGTTCAATTGTATCGACAGTTTGAAAAAAGTGGCAGTGGTTCATCCTGAGCCCACCGTTGATTTCAATTTTGTGAAATCTGGATTACAAACTGCCGGTGATACCATTCAATGTTTGAATACGAACCTATTCCAATTGAACAATTTGGCTAACGTAAGTTCTGGTACTTTGACACATCAATGGAGTTTCGGAAACGGACAAAGTTCAGTGGGATTGAGTCCGCAGATTAAATACAATTCTGATGGCAAATACAGAATTAGGTTAATTTCTATAACCAATTTTGGTTGTAGGGATTCTTCCTTTGAGACGGTATCTGTTTACCCTGATCCAGATGCAGATTTTAATATCAACGATGTGGATCAGTGTTTCCGTGGACATGAATTTCTGCTAACGAATTCATCGAAAATAAAATCTGGTTCAATGAGTTATGATTGGTCATTAGGCGATGGGTTAGTTTCAACAGCTACCAGTGTACGTAAAACATATAATCAGTTTGGCCAATATTCTGTGAAATTATTTGCAAGTAGCAATAAAGGTTGTAGAGATTCTGTAATTAAGACGGTTAGAGTTTATGCTCAGCCAAAGGCTGCTTTTGTGACCAATGATTCTATTCAGTGTTTCAATAACAACGATTATATCTTTGAAAATAAGTCGAGCATCGGATTTGGAAGCTTATTTAGCTTATGGAGTTTTGGAGATGCGAATTTTTCAACTGCACAGTTAGGCCGACATGAATATAAAAAGGCGGGTAACTATACTGTTCAATTGATTTCTTCCTCTGCATTTGGATGTGCTGATACATTTATAAATAGTGTGAAGGTTACCGAGATTCCTAAAATTTCCTTCACCATGAATTCTTCAGCTATGTGTGAACGCGGTAATCAATTTGTTGCAGACAATTCTTCTACATATAGCGGTAATGAAGCGGTTACTTACATTTGGAAGCTTACTGATGGATTTGAAGATTCCTCTGCATATTTCAATTATAGTTTCTCTCAATCAGGGAATTTTGGAATTAAGTTGATAGGTGTCACTACTGAAGGTTGCGCAGATTCAATTTCGAAGAGCGTTAGGGTTTATCCTCAAGGTATTTCGGATATCCGTATTTTAGATACTATTCAATGCTTGTTTGGTAACGATTTCAGTTTCGGAAATGATTCAAAAATTACAGGTGCCTCATTCTCCATTATGTCATGGAATTTTGGTGATGGCATCATTGATACTGCATATAGAACAGAACCTATTTCACATTCATATAATGATACAGGGTTGTATAAGGTGGAATTAATTTCAACCACTGAGCATTTATGTACTGATATCAGTACTGGATATGTTAGGGTTGTACCTATGCCTATAGCTAAATTAAGTTTGAATCAATACGGATATTGTTTTAACGAGCAACAATTCGAGTTGGTAGATGTTTCTATTAAAGATTCAAATTCGTCGAATCGTTGGATTTATGGCAATACTGAATCCGATAATTTAGATACTTTAAAGCCAACTTTTGAGCGAGTAGGTAAATACAGAGTTCGTTTAGTGGAGTATACTAATTTCGGTTGTACTGATACTACCGAAACCTTGTTGGTGGTAAATAAAATTCCAATGGCTAAAATAGCAGTTAACATCAACGAGCAATGTTTGGAAAAAAATGAATTCTTATTCAGAAATGTTTCTATAGATGCTGATGAGCCTATGGAGTTCTGGGATTTTGGCGATGGAGCATTTGGTTCAGGAAATGAGGTAAACCAAACATATAGTGAATCAGGTGATTTTGAAGTGATTTTAGTAGTGGAAAATGATTCCAATTGTTTAGATACAGCAATACTTTCAGTGAGAGTAAATCCTACGCCTGAAGCTGCGTTGCTTATTGATCCAAGTTGCGAAGGTCAACCTGTGAACATTGCATCTGGATCATCAATTTCTGAAGGATTCATCAATCAGTACGAGTGGAATATGGGTGACGGAAGAAACTACTTCTTTGAACAGCCTGAACACACCTACAATAAGCCAGGTAAATACTATGTAACCTTAGCAATGACTTCCGATGAAGGTTGCTATGCAAAATTTATAGATTCTACTAATGTTTATGCAAATCCAATTGCACAAATGGCCGCTTTTACACAGAGGGCTACAATTTTGAAACCTTTGGTTTCTTTCCTAGATTCTAGCACTAATGCGGCTACCTATGAATGGGATTTTGGTGATGGATCAGACTTTGTTTTTGATTATGAAGCGAAACACGAATACGCTGACACCGGTTTATATAAAACTCGGTTGGTAGTTTCTTCAACAGATGGCTGTAATGATACCACATATGCCAATGTTCGGGTGTGGCCTGATTTCAATATTCTTTTGCCAACGGCATTCTCACCAAACGGTGATTTAAGCAACGATGCTTATAGAATAAGAGGTAATCACCATTCTATAGCTATTGCTGAATGGCAGATTTATACTGATGATGGTATCAAGGTTTTTGAATCGAATGATATTACAGACTCTTGGGATGGAACCTTCAATGAACTACCACTCCCCATGGGTAATTACCAATTGGTGTTGATAGTGAAAGATATATTTGGCAAACAAGCTCAGTTTAACGAAAAAATTAGTTTAGTAAGATGAGAAAAGCATTAATATTTAGCCTCTTTTCGGTACTGTTAGGATATGCTTATTCTCAGAGTTCACCAATTCTTTCTTTGCAAAGTAAGAATGATATTAGTTGTTATGGAATTTCTGATGGGCAGGTGGTTCTTTCTGTCTCTGGTGGAAGTGGCCCACTGGTATTTTCAAACAATGGAATTTCTCAGTCAACAGGCAGTTTTTCAGGATTAAAAGCAGGTAGTTTTAAATTTTTCGTTATCGATAGTCTTGGAGGCAAAGATTCTTTAACTGTTAATCTATCGGAACCAACTAAGTTAACTACGCAATTCACTTTAAATCAACCAAGTTGTGAATATAAATCTGACGGGTCAATTCAAACCTCCATTTCAGGTGGAACCGGTAATAAGAACGTAAAGTGGACGGATTCTGCAGGTTTTACATCAAGTTCACTGAACTTGAATTATTTATCTGAAGGGGTTTATTTTATGAGAGTCACTGATGCTAAAGGCTGTGTGCTTGATACTTCAGTGAAATTGATACATCAAGTTAAAATAGCTTTGTCAATCACCACAAATGACATTACCTGCAGTGGCTTAACAAATGGCACTGCTGTTGTGAATATCACTGGAACAGGTAGTGGCTATTCTCAATTATGGACTGGCCCCAATGCGTATAGTTCAACATTGAAGTCCATTACGGGTTTGGCTGCGGGCAGTTATTCTGTTAAAGTTACCGAAACTCTTACTGGTTGTAGTGCATTAATGGCTGCTACAATAGTAAATCCCACAAAACTAAAAGTAGAAATTACTTCCATCAGAGCGGCTTTATGTAATGGTTCATCTGATGGTCAAATGAACATTAAAACAACAGGTGGAAGAGCCCCATATTTGTATTCATGGTCTGGCCCCAATAGCTATTTTTCGAGTAAATCAAATATCTCAGATGCAGCTGCTGGAACTTACATTATTTCTGTAACTGATTCAAGTGGATGTTCAGCTGCTGATACGGGCGTTGTGAATGAACCAACCGCTTTAAGCATCATCCCAACTATTACAGATGTTAGGTGTTTTGGTCAATCAAATGGCCAAATCAATCTAAATGTAAATGGTGGTGTAAAACCGTATGCATTTAGTTGGTCTAATTCACTCACAACAAAAGATATAACTTCATTATCTTCAGGGGTTTATGGTTTGACTTTGGTTGATAGTAATGGGTGTAAATTAACACGTAATTACAGCGTTTCGAGTCCTACAAGACTTGAATTATCCTACAATAGTAATTCAGTAAAATGCAACGGCGGAAGCGATGGGAGCATAACTTTATTGGCCACCGGCGGATCTTTCCCTTGGAACTATAGAGTAACGGGGCCGTCAAATTATAATTCGACATCAGTTACCAATAAGAATTTAATAGCTGGAACTTACAGTTTGATGCTGACAGACAACAATGGTTGCAAAGATTCGGAGTTAGTCAATATTACTCAACCCAATAAATTAGTTGCTGTTCATTCCACCACACAGCCTTTGTGCTTTGGATTGAAAGGCGGTATGAGTTTGAATGTGAATGGAGGTACATCCCCGTATTCTTATGAATGGTTGGATGGCAATTCTGCGCTGTATGCGGCCACTCAAAATGTAATTTCAGCCGATGTTGGGAAATATACTTATACCGTGATTGATGCGAATCAGTGTAATTTCTCTGATACTTTGAGCATTTACCAACCTTCTGAATTGAAACTCAGACTGAAGTCAACAACTTTACCTGTTTGTCTCTCTGATTTAACGGGTTCTGCTTCTTTGGGATGTTCAGGCGGTGTTCGTCCATACAATTTTCAAATCAACTCAAGTTCGTTTGTAACAGACTCAATTTTTAGAAACCTTGGAGTGGGTAGTTGGGTGGTCACCGTGAAAGATAAAAATTCATGCATTGACACTGTTTCTTTTGGATTAAAGAACAACGACATCCAAAAACCGACGGTGGTTCTAAAGAATATTACTAGATACCTGAATAATTCTGGTAAGGTTACGGTTTCAGTTTCTGAGGTAAATCAAGGAATAACTGACAACTGCGAATTGAAGTCGGTGAGTTTGTCAAAAACAGATTTTGATTGCAGTAATATTGGTGTAAATACCGTGCAAGTAACGGCTGAGGACGCATCTGGAAATACGCAGTCAAATAGTTGTAATATTACTGTATTAGATACAGTTAAACCCATTTTAAAGGCACAATCAGTCAATGTGTATCTCAATGGTTTAGGCAAAGGAAGCATATCACCATCCCAAGCCAATAACGGGAGTTCTGATAATTGCTCTATTGCTCAATTCAATTTAGCTAAAACGCAATTTGATTGTTCTAATTTGGGAAGTAATTCCGTGTTGTTTAGTGCAACTGACGGCAGCGGAAATACCAGTAATATTCAAGTTCAAGTTCAGGTTCAAGATACTTTAAGACCTGTATTAAAATATAAAAATATCATTGTCTTTTTGAACTCATCTGGTTCTGTTAGTATAACTCCAGCTGATGTAGATGATGGTAGCACGGATAATTGCAACATTTCAAAATACGAAATCAGTCAGTCTACCTTCAATTGCAATAATTTGGGAACGAATTTCATAGATTTTAAAATTTATGATCCAGCCCAAAATGTAAGCAGTCAATCAGTGAGGGTCACAGTTCAGGATACCTTTAAGCCGGTATCGAAAACTAAGCCAGTTACTTTATTTTTGAATCAATACGGGTTTTCTGTTTTATCGCCTTCTGATGTAGATAATGGTAGTTCTGATAATTGTAAAATCGCTACCCGTTCAATCTCACAGTCGGTATTTACTTGTGGCAATCTAGGGTCAAATTTAGTTGGTTATACGTTAACTGACCCCTCAGGAAATACAACATCCACTCAAGTTTCAGTAACTGTAAAAGACACTTCCAATCCCATCAATAAAGTGAGAAATGGCATTGCATATCTCGATAAAAATGGATTTGCAGTAACTACTTATTTTGATATTGACAACGGTACATCGGATAATTGTGGTGTAGATAAAATCAGCCTAAGTAAAGACCGATTTACCTGTCAAGATTTAGGCCAAAATACCATCAATTTTATCAGTTATGATAAATCTGGAAATTCATCTGTTTCGGCGGTTAATATAAATGTTTTAGATACGGTTAAGCCCGTTTTAAGGGCGTCTAATAGAACCATTGTATTGGATTCAACCGGCAGATTTACTGTAACCCCCATGTATTTTGATGATGGTAGTTTTGATAATTGCAAAATCACCAAACGTACACTTACTCAGTCGTCATTTGATTGTTCAGACGTAGGAAACAAACTGATTATTTACACCATTTCTGATACTTCTGGAAACAGTTCCCTCGCTATTCTCAATGTGAGTATACTTGATACCCTCTCTCCAAGAATATTTGTGGAGAATAAGGTTGTATATTTAGATTCTCAAGGTAAAACGGGATTATCTGTCAATGCATTTGCATCAAAATGTTATGACAACTGCTCAATTTCAAGACTTTACCTTTCTGATTCTATCTATGATTGTTCTGAACGAGGCACTCGCGTAGTTCAATTAATTGCAACTGATCCTAGTGGAAATAGGGCAGTAAAGTCATTTTTGGTAAATGTGTTAGATACGTTATCTCCCGAAGTCTTTACAAAAACTGCTACCATTTACATAGATACGGCAGGCCGGGCAACGTTATCAGTTTCGCAAGTTTTAGATTCTTTGTATGAGAACTGTGGGAGTGCACAAGTTTATTTAACTCAATATGTGTTTGGTATCAAGGATATAGGAGAAAACTTCGTGTTCGTGTATGCTTTTGATCAAGCAGGGAATAGATCGAAGAATATTTATGCCAAGGTCAATGTTGAAATTGGTGATGCCGATCGCGATAGTATTCCTGATTATATTGAAGGGGCGCAAGATTTTGATGGAGATGGCGTGCTAAATTACCGAGATCATGATTCTGACAACGACGGTGTTCTTGATCGTTTTGAAAATAGTGGATTAAAGGTTTTATTGGATTTAGATCAAGACGGGTTCTACAATGTCTACGATGTAGATACTGATGGAGATCTAATTTATGATGTTGCTGAAGTTAATGGTTTTGATCCAGATCAAAATGGAACTGTGGGTATAGGTAGAGTTACGGTAAACAGCAGAGGCATTCCGGTTTTGTCAAATGGAGGAGACGGATATGGCTTGATGGACACAGATGGAGATGCCATAGCTGATTATAAAGATTCAGACTCAGATCAAGATGGAATTTCAGATAAGATCGAAAACTTTGGAAAACGTGAATTCGTAGACTCAGATGGTGACGGGAAACCCAATTTTAGAGATGAAGATTCTGATGCCGATGGAATTTCAGATTTGATTGAAACTACCGATGATTTTGACCGCGATGGAATTCCTAATTACCTCGATAGAGATTCAGACAATGACCTTATTTTAGATCTTTTTGAAACAAATAACGATGAAGATGGTGATGGTTTTGGGAATTATTTAGATTTAGATTCAGATTCAGATGAAATTTACGATGATATTGAAAGAGAACAAGATATAGATAAAGACGGAAAAGGCAATTGGATTGACGATGATTCTGATAACGATGGAATTACAGACAATTTAGAAGGAAATGACGATACCGATTCTGATGGAATTCCCGACTTCAAAGACGCTGATAGCGATAATGACGGAATTTTCGATTTGATTGAGGCCATTCCTTTTGATGTTAAAGGTCTTCCCGCTGATACTGATAATGACGGGGAATTTGATTTTAGGGATTTTGATTGTGATAATGACGGTATTGCAGATTATGATGAAGGTTATCCTAATCTACCCGATACTGATAAGGACGGAATTCCTGACTACAGAGATGATGATAGTGATGATGATGGTGTGTTAGATTTCCTTGAAAGTAATAAAGACACTGACAATGATGGTTTGATCGATGCCATTGATCCGGATTCCGATAACGATGGAATCAAAGATGTTATTGAAGGATATGCTGATTTAGATGGAGATGCAATTGTTAATTCATTAGATCTAGATTCTGATAATGACGGAATAAACGACATCATGGAAGTCGGCGGCATAGATTTAGACGGAAATGGTATGTTAGATACATTAGAAGTTATAGTACCCGTTGATGCAGATGGCGATGGTATTCTGAACCAAAACGACATTGATTCTGATGGTGATGGTATTTACGATATTGTTGAAAGTGGGATGTTTTATACTGATTTAAATGGCGATGGTAGAGTGGATGGGATTGATACTGATAAAGACGGTATCCAAGATGAAGCAGACGGAATTTCAGGGGTATTCGGCGATTTATATGACAAAGATGCCATAGATACTGATGTCGATGGAATAAGAGACTTTGAAGATCTTGATTCAGATGATGATCGAATTGATGATGAAATAGAAACATCTAGTGATTTTGACCTTGACCAGTTAGCTAATTATCTTGATGATGATAGCGACGATGATAAAATTAGTGATCTCATTGAAACAGCCAAAGATCAAGACGGAGACGGTATTCCAAATTTCTTGGATTTAGATTCTGATGGAGATGCTATTTCTGATCTAATTGAAACCAATGCTGACTATGACCTTGATGGAACTGCAAACTACTTAGATCTGGACTCAGATAATGATGAAATGCCAGATTCAGAGGAGGGAGAAGGCGATAATGATAAAAACGCTTTTGCAGACTTTGTTGATCCACAAACATTTGTCCCTGAAATATTTACTCCAAACAACGACGGGGTAAATGATTTACTTTCAATAAAAGGACTTAAAAATTTCCCTAATGCTTCACTGGTGGTATTCAATCAATGGGGTATGATTGTTTATGACAGCAAGGGAGCATATTTAAATGATTGGGATGGTACATTTAGAGGAGAAACTAACAGCACAATTTTAGAGAAACTACCTGAAGGAGTTTATTTCTATATTTTAAATCATAACAGAACTGATTCACCACAATTCAATAAACCTCAAACAAAGGGTAATTTTTATATCAAGCCATGATGAAATTTAATAAAATCAGTAAGTATTGGGTTGTTGCTTTTGCACTGGTTGGGGCCTTTTCGTCCCTTAGTGCTCAACAAGTAGCCTTAACTACACAATATGATTTGATTTCCAGCATACAGAATCCAGCATATAACGGGTTAAATAGAAACCTTAAAATTGACGCACTTTCAAGGGTACAATGGGCCAATTTCCCCGGAACACCTCGATATTCTGCTGTGGCTTTTCAGTCGCCACTGAATAAGGACTTTTCACTGGGAGCCAATTTTCAAAATTTATCTATTGGTCAATTTAAGGTTGCTTCTCCTATGAGTATGACCTCAATGGCTGCTGATATTGCCTACCACAAGCAGCTAGATAAGAATATTTTTGCCGCTGCTGGACTAAGATTAGGAGTATTTAATTCTAGCTTGAGAATTTCACAATTGATTTCAGATGCGCCAGCAGATGCAGCTCAGACGGGCAACGATTATAATTTTAATGCTCCTTTAGTGGGTGGGGGTGTTATGTTTTATGGCAAGCAATATTATATCGGAGCCTCACTTCCTCAGTTTGCCGTGGTGCCAAAACAGTTGGTTGATAATATCAATCTTGGGTATAATGCCCGATCCTTTTGGTCATTTAATGCCGGTTACGTATATAAATTTAATAAAAAATGGCAGGTTAAAACAACGGCTCAAGCTCGTAAATACAGCAGTTTGCCAACAGTTTGGGATGCCAATATTTACGGCATTTATGAAGGTGTTCTAACCCTTGGATATGGATATAGAAGTACCGGTTCAAATGCATTTTTAGCATCCATTAGAGCCAATGATTTGATCAAAGTGGTTTTTGCTTATGAATCGGGTACCATATATGATGATCAAACGCCTTTCAATTCTATTGAGTTTGGTATTTCATATCAGATTGATTACAACAAAGAAAAAACCAAAGTAATTCCTCGTCAATTTTAAAATAAACTGAATGTTAAGACCTGAATATTTATTCCTTTGGATACTCTTCCATTTGGCTGCTGTTGAATTACCCAAGGGGATTGCCAAACGAGGACAGCCAAGCATGAAAGCTACAGAATTGGTAGAGCGAATGCAATATCAAGAGGCAATAGCTGAATATTCTACATTGAAGAAAGTCAAATCAGCCAACGAAATGAGATCATTGGCTGTTGCGTTTTCAAAACTAGGGTACACTGATACTGCTATGAGTATTTATAAGCAATTGGTGAAAAAATATCCCTCAAAAGTAACCCCATCAGATAAACTGAATATGGCTCTTTTGCTGAATAAAATGGGTGAAAAAGTAGAGTTTCTTACCGTGCTTAATGACTTGAAGACAGTTGATTACGTGGGCTTGCCAATATTGAATCAGGCTGACCCTGAACTGTTCTTGCAGCAAAGTAAGCCACTAGAATCTCAATTGTCTGTTCCTCAAGTACAAAAAATTGAATCTAATAATGCGTGTTTTCTGCCGGTTAAAGATCCAGTTACGGGCAAATGGTGCTTTCATGAACGTTTTCGAGTAAATGGTGGGCTACTTTCTACGGTTTCTTCGGCCGATGGGCAACCTTATACAAAGATTATGAAAGCCAATATTTGGTCTTCTGACACTTTGAGCACCAAAGGTATTTTGTTGGAGAGACAGTTATTGAATAAGAATTTTGAGTTATCCTTTATAGATTCTTTTGGTAACATGTATGTCACTACCAATCATTCATTAGTAAATGATAGCGATGATTACTTGTTGGATGTGTTTAAATATTCATTTAATCCCAAAGTAGGTGATTACTCTTTGAAAAGTCTACATTTTGATAAATGGAACAGTAATTTAGCGGGCTTTGTAATGAACCCAAACCAAACCAAGGGCTTGTTCTATTGTGATGTGGCAGGCGGTTTTGGCAAGTCGGATATTTATATGTGCGATATTGTATGGACTGAAGACCGCACACCAACTTTAAGTAATTATTTAAACTTGGGGGATCAAATTAATACCTTATTATCAGATATTGACCCAGTTTTTATTACAGATGAAATTATTGCATTTTCAACCGAAGGGCATATTGGATGGGGTGGTTCTGATATTTATTTCTTTAATACCATGAATAATCGACTGGTGAATGCGGGTAGGCTTATCAATTCACAGGCAAACGAATTTGCACCCAAATTCTATGACGGGATCTTATATTTCTCTACAGATAGATACGGCAATAAGTCAAAAATCATGAGAGTAGAGTTAAGTTTAGATTTACTTGACCGAGTGATGTTTCCTGAAAACTATATTGTAGAGAATACTTTCCCAGATGAAATAGCAGATAATAAATTGCCTGAACAACAAATGGATATTAGAGATGAATCTAAGATCAGTAATTTAATCCAAACCATGGCAGTAGCTGAACCTGAGAAATACAATTATGCTAAGGGGTTGAATTTCTTGATGTTATCTGATTCGGTGCGATTGGAAAAAGCCCGCAATATTGATAGTGCTTCAAATTACCGTGATTATCAGTTTATTACTTTATTGCACCCAGTAGGTGACATTGTTGTTGACGCAAATTTTGAGAATGAATTGTTGATTCTCACTGAAGTACTGAAACGCAGATCTGATTGGAAGGTGCAGGTAAGGTCACATACTGACAGCAAGGGTTCTAAAAATGCCAACCGAAAACTATCACAAGAAAGGGCTGACTTTTTAAAAGTGTATTTAATATCACAAGGGGTGCCTGCTAATCAGGTAGAAGCCATTGGATACGGAGAAGAGTTGCTTCTAAATCATTGTATAGATGGTGCACCTTGTTCGGAAGACGAACATCGACGCAACAGAAGAACAGAATTATTGCTTCAATTAAAATAAAAAAGGCGGCCTATTGAGGGCCGCCTTTTTTTTGGATTAGTCTAAATTTATTTTGACGGAACGCACATGGTTACAACATAACCGCGCGTTTCATCTCCTTTGAAGGTTATATCAATATCAATATTTCTTCCACCAGATTGAGCGGTTAACGAGCGCAACATGGATTCTGCAATAATAAAACAACCTTGGTAGCTTGGAGTTTCCTTAAAGCTTACTGGAAGTTTCGCAAAACTTTTTGGAGGGTTGCATGGTGCTGGTTCATTGCCTCCTGCTCCTGGTGCACCCATACGCGGTGAAGTTGGCATGCCAGGTCTACCCTGTTCATTACTTATTTGAAGAGTAGCCTTTTTAATGGTGATCATTTGGTTAGCGAAACGCTGCGGATTTTTAGTGAAATCCATAGCACTTGTTAACACACCTTGTGAGAATGAATAGCTGATGCTCAATAGAGCAACGATAATAAATGAATATACTTTTTTCATGTTAAATTAAAGAGTGTATTTGAAATTAAGGATTGATCTTTATTCTAGTAATTCTATGAATTGCTCTAGTGTCAACCTTAATAGTTAAATCTGCATTTACCTCTCTGTTTGCAGGTAATACGTTGGCCATTTTATCGTAAATAACAAAGCAGTATTTTGCTTCATTTTTAGGAGGGAAGAAAACATCCATCTTCACCCAACTCTTTGGAGCCAAACAACGTGTTTGTTGTGGAGTAGTAGCACCTGTACCTGTTGTGCCAGTTCTACTTTGAGTATTTACGCTTGGAGCGGTAACGGTTTGAGCATTTCCAACACCGACATTTCCTGCAGGAGGTAGAACTGCCTGAGGAGTTGCAACCGTGTTGGATAGTTGACACTGAATATTTCTAATAATGATGGTTCTTCCGTTGTATGCGCTAGGGTTTTGTGCAAAAGTTAAGGCATCTACTACTAATTGTCCATAACTCAATCCAACAAAAAGCAGGGCAAGAGAAAGTAAGGAGATTGTTTTTTTCATAGTGTGTTTGGTTGTTTACATTCGAATAACAAAATATGTGCCAAAAATAAGCAATTAATGGTTTGGTTCATTGCTTTTTATTGAATCTTGTTGACCAAAATATCTCAACAAATAATACAAACCCAAAATAATCAGTATTCCGGCAACTCCAATCTGTATAACATTTCGATCAGGTATTAACCTATTTAATACCAATACGTTGCCAAATCCGAAGATTATCCAACCTAATTCGCTTTTGAATTTTGCTTGTACCAAAATCAAAATACCAATCATAGTAACCAACGAAGGAAACGATAAAAGTATTTCTGGAAGATGAATATTTAAAGCGTGAAGTAGCCATAATATTCCAATGGTAATTAAAATGATACCGCCAACTAGGTAGGATTTGTTTTTCATAGATTTTTGGGAATTGAGGTTTAAAGCGAAAATAGTGTAATTCTTATAATTGGGATGAACATTTATTCACAAAGCGATGATCGTCAGAATTTAACGACCAACTAAAGCATGATAAAAATCATATTTAGCTTTGAGTTAGGTCATTGGTTGCCCATTTTCAAGTATGGAACTTGCATCTTGGAATTCATGTATTTTACTCCTGTTGCCGATATTGCCCAGAGCCTTAAACTCATTGAGATTGATTTAATTCCTTCTCTTAAATTTCAATCAGAAAAATTACTGAAATCTGTTGATTTGAATAATGAAACTCGAGGCGATGATATACAATTTTATGTTATTGTTTATCAATTTAATCAAGAGTTACAGAGTCTCGCTAGGTTGCTATCTATGATATTGTTTCCTGCAATTAGAAAAACTCTTGATAAACAGAAAGAACCTCCGGCATTGCATGGTTTTAATATAATTAGATCTATTCACAAAAGACAGCAAAATGCAATTTCCAAGCTTAGAGAAATTTGCAATCAATATACCGTGGAATATGATTGGAAGGAACAAAAACAGTTGCATTGCCATAATTCCTATCAGTTGGAAGCTGCGTTTTTGAATTACCTGAATTTCTTTGAGTCGCAGGTTTTGTTCAAGTTGGAAAATGCCAAATTAAACATTGAAAGAGATCATGATTGAAAGCGTGAAAGAGATAGAAGTATGCTTCCACTGCGGTGTTAAAACAAGAAGTCCCATTGTAAAACACAATCTTGCCTTTTGTTGCAGAGGTTGTTTAGGAGTTTATGAATTGCTTCAGGAAAATGAACTTTGCAAATATTATGATTTCAATTCCACTCCGGGACAAACCGTTGACCAGTTGAAGGATCATGCTCATAAGTTTGCCTTCTTAAAGGATCAAAAATTATTAGAGCAATTGCTTCAATTTCAACAGGATGATAGACAGCATATAAAGTTTTATTTACCTCAAGTTCATTGCAGTTCTTGTCTGTATCTCCTTGAAAATTTGTATAAAATTCACCCTGGTGTCATCGGCAGTAAATTGAATTTTGCTGAAAAGCACTTAGAAGTTGCTTACAATACCACAGAAACAACAGCCTTTGATTTAGCTTTGGCTCTAACCAAACTAGGATACGAACCGTATTTTAGTTTGAGCGATTTAGGAAACAGCAAATTAAAACCTAAAACAGAAAATCACCGCTTGTTCCAATTGGGTGTGGCTGGATTTGCTTTTGGTAATATTATGTTGTTGAGTTTCCCTGAATACTTTGCCTATGGCTCAGATTTGGATGGATTAAAACCTTATTTTCAATGGTTATCAATGTTGCTCATAGTACCTGTGATTACCTACAGTTCTTTGGAATTTTATAAGTTGGCATGGGGTGGCATCAAAGAGAAATACCTCAACATTGATTTGCCCATAGTATTGGCTATGGCTATAACGTTTTTCCGAAGTTTGTATGAAATATATTACCATATCGGACCGGGATATTTTGATTCTTTGAGTGGTATTGTTTTTTTTATGTTGTTAGGCAGAACCCTGCAGGATAGAACCTACAAATCCATAACTTTTAATCGTGATTTCACATCGTATTTTCCAATTTCGTCAACGGTATTTGAACAGGGAAAGGAAATTTATAAGTCGTTGCATGACATAAGAGTGGGCGATGAGTTAATTATTCATAATCAAGAAGTTGTACCCGTTGATGGTTTGATTGCAGCCGGAAAAGCCACCATTGATTATAGTTTTGTCACAGGAGAAAGTCACCCAGTTGAATTAGATGCGGGCTCCTGGGTTTATGCCGGAGGCCGTCAATTGGGTTCATCGGTGAGAATATTGGCTCAAAAGTCGGTTTCTCAAAGTTATTTAGTATCGCTTTGGGAAAAGTCAACGAATCAAATCCCTCGCAAACAAGACCCACAGAGCACAAATGAAAGCAGTTATGTTCAAAAGGCAAGCATGTATTTTACCTTGGGTGTATTTACAGTTGCAACTTTTACAGCGATTTATTGGAGTGTTCTTAATCCAACTGTTCTTTGGAATGCAGTTACGGCCGTATTGATAGTGGCCTGTCCCTGTGCTTTGCTGTTGAGTGTGACATTTACTCATGGTCATTTTTTAAGTCTATTTGCAAAGAATGGATTGTTTGTTAAAGGTTCTAAAGTTTTAGAAAATTTGAATCAGGTAAACCACATGGTTTTTGATAAAACAGGTACCGTCACAGATTCTCAAAATCCCCACATTGATTATGTTGGAAATGCCCTTACAGAAACAGAATTAGATGTCATTGGTTCTTTGGCAAAAGAATCAGTTCATCCTTATGCTAGATTTCTTTCCAAACATCTGAATAGGGTTAACGTGTCCATTGATGAAGTTGAAAATAAACTTTCGGCAGGAATTAAAGGTGTTTGGAATGGGATGGAGATGAGATTGGGTTCAACAGATTTTGTAGAGTTATCGAGTAATCAAATATTTGAAATCAAGCAGGGGTCAAAGATTTGGGTGCGCATTGGAAGCAGTGTCAAAGGGTATTTCGTGTTCAGTTCAAGTGTAAGGGAGAATTTAGCATCCCCTTTAAAAGAATTGGGACGAAAATATCCAATGGCGGTTCTCAGCGGTGATTTGAAAGACGATGAAGGTCTGATGCGTGAAATCTTCCCCGAGAAAACCAACCTCCTATTTGGACAAAAACCCCACGATAAAAAGTGGTTTATTGAGAATTTAGAACGTTCGGGAAAGAGAACTTTGATGTTGGGAGATGGACTCAATGATGCTGGGGCTTTGATGAGTAGCTCGGTGGGAATTGCGGTAACCGATGATATAGGTTATTTCACCCCAGGAGCTGATGCTATTTTGGAAGGTAAATCGCTTCAACAGTTGCCAAAATTATTGAAGATGGCTCGGTATATGAAAAACATCATTTGGTTCAGTTTTGCGATTTCGGTGGTATACAATATCGTTGGTCTGAGTTTTGCGGTACAGGGAAAATTGAATCCAATAATAGCGGCAATTTTAATGCCTTCCAGCTCAATTACCATTGTTTTGATTACTTGGATTGGCAGTGTGTTATCGGCAAAAGCGTTGAAGTTGAAGTCATAAATCTTTGTCATAAAGTATGACGAAAATCATATTTGATGGTGAGCAACATCATTTTCGTTTTTAGCAAAAAATAGTCACTTTGAAAATAGATATGTCGGTAGTAATAATCTTAATGATCATGAGCATTTTGGTGGCTGGAGTATTTCTAGCGGCCTATTTGTGGAGCGCAAAAACTGGGCAGTTTGAAGATCCTGAAGCAAATGCAAACAGAATACTGCACGATACAGAATTGGTAAAGAACAACATCATTAACAAGTACTTAAACTAATCCCAATAATCTTTATAATGAACATTGAAAAGTTTTCCTATGACAACCGACCGGTAAAGTGGTTTGCATACGCTACCATTTTCTGGGGCGTAATTGGCTTTATCGCTGGACTATGGGCTGCGATTGCCTTGTATTTTCCCGCCATCAATTTAGATTGGGCACCCACTACATTTGGTAGAATGAGGCCGGTTCACACGAATGCGGTCATTTTTGCTTTTGTAGGAAACGGAATTTTTATGGGTGTTTATTATTCGTTACAACGATTAGTGAAGGCTCGAATGTTCAGTGATGTGCTCAGCAAAATTCACTTCTGGGGATGGCAATTAATCATTGTTTTTGGCGCATTAACCCTTTGGATGGGTTATACCACAGGAAAAGAATATGCCGAATTGGAGTGGCCTTTAGATATAGCCATTACCTTGGTTTGGGTCATTTTTGGTATCAATATGTTTGGAACCATCATCAAGCGTAGAGAGCGTCACATTTATGTTGCAATTTGGTTCTATATAGCAACTTGGGTAACGGTAGCTATGTTGCACATTGTCAATAGCATTGAACTGCCTATCAGTTTCATGAAAAGTTACAGCTGGTATGCCGGCGTTCAAGATGCTTTGGTTCAATGGTGGTATGGGCACAATGCCGTGGCCTTTTTCTTAACTACTCCTTATTTGGGATTGATGTACTACTTCCTTCCCAAGGCAGCAAATAGACCGGTGTATTCTTACAGATTATCCATCATTCACTTTTGGGCCTTGATTTTTATTTATATCTGGGCTGGTCCTCACCACTTGTTGTATAGCGCGTTGCCAGATTGGGCTCAGTCTTTAGGTGTTGTCTTCTCAGTCATGTTGATTGCTCCTTCTTGGGGTGGAATGATTAACGGTTTATTCACCTTGAGAGGCGCTTGGGATCGTGTTCGTGAAGATGTTGTTCTGAAGTTCATGGTAGTTGCAATCACCGCATATGGTATGGCCACTTTCGAAGGACCCATGTTATCATTGAAGAACGTCAATGCTATATCGCATTTTACCGATTGGACCATTGCGCACGTTCACGTTGGAGCCTTAGGCTGGAATGGATTTTTGACCTTTGGAGTTTTGTATTGGCTAATTCCAAAAATGTTTAGAACAGAACTTCATTCAAAAGGATTGGCCAATGCGCATTTTTGGTTGGGTACTTTGGGGATCGTATTTTATGCCATTCCCATGTATTGGGCTGGTTTTACTCAAAGTTTAAACTGGAAAACATTCACTCCCGAAGGTACTTTACAATACTCTTTTCTTGATACGGTGAATATGTTACTTCCCATGTATCAGTTGAGGAGTTTTGGGGGACTATTATACTTAACTGGCGCCATTCTTATGGTCATCAACATTTATAAAACCGTCAAAAAAGGGTCGTTTTTAGCCGAAGAGGAAGCTCAAGCGCCTGCTTTAGTTCCCTATGAAGCGCACAAAGGAGATCACTGGCACCGTGTTATTGAACGCAAACCCATACAGATGCTGGTTTTAAGTTTATTGGTTGTTGCCTTAGGTGGTTTAATAGAAATGATTCCTACCTTTTTGGTGAAAACCAACATTCCAACCATTAGTTCGGTAAAGCCATATACGCCTTTGGAGTTGCATGGTCGTGATATTTACATTGCTGAAGGATGTTATACTTGTCACTCTCAAATGGTTCGTCCATTCAGAGATGAGGTTAAACGGTATGGAGATTATTCAAAAGCGGGAGAGTTTGTATACGATCATCCATTCCAGTGGGGAAGTAAACGAACCGGTCCCGATTTGGCTCGAGTAGGAGGGAAATACAACAATGCATGGCATTTTAATCACATGTATGAGCCTACATCTACCAGTGAAGGATCAATAATGCCCCGTTACCCCTGGTTGTTTACCAAAGGAATTGACATTCGTAGAACTCCTGACATGATCCGAGCGATGCAAACCATGGAAGTTCCCTACGATGTTGACTATGCAAACAGAGCAACCGAAGACTTGGAAGCCCAAGCAAAGGTGATTTCAGATGATTTGAAATCGAACGAAGGCATCCGCCAGATATTGGAGGTGGAAGGTGTAAGAAATTTACAGCACTCAAGAATAGTTGCGCTTATTGCCTACCTACAGCGAATTGGAACAGATATTAAAAAGGCCCCTGTTAACACTTTGCCAGAAAACTAATTAAACATTTTTATGAAGTTTATTAATTATTTGAAAACCATTGATAGTGTGACTATCTATCCACTTGTAACTCTGGCTTTATTTATCCTATTCTTTTTTGTTGTGATTTTGTGGGTTTCAAAAGCCAATAAAAATTACATCGATAACGCAAAAAACATCCCTCTAAATGATTAAAAACGATGAAATCTTTTAAAAACATGATAGCCCTGATGGGCGGGTTGTTCGTGTCAGGGTTGGCATGGGCACAAAATGACGGAGCAAACTTGGCTGTTGGGGTATCAGCTGATGCGGCACCCATTCAGCAAGTTTCAGGATTTTCCATGGAACAATACATTCCATGGATTCTCACAGTTACCGCCATTGCTTTGGCCATTGTCATATTATTTATGGGTAATTTATTGAGTAAGGTGGCCATCTCTAAATTTCGAGATTCGACAAAAGCAATTGCAATAATTTTTGCTTTCGGCATGATGAACGATGGCTCAGCGGCAATAGAAATGTGGGCTGGTTTTACCACCTCTCAATTGAATGTAATTTTACTCTCTATCATTGGATTTGAAGTACTTATCATATTGTATTTTGCTAATTGGTTAAAAGCAGTAGTACTTCCCCCGGCACTTAAAGAAAAGTCTAAGAAAACGGCTTTTTGGAAGATTTGGTGGGATAAAATGAACAAATCAGTGGAGATTGAAAAGGAAAAAGATGTTCAATTGGATCATGATTACGATGGCATTAAAGAGTTAGACAATGCATTGCCACCTTGGTGGGTTTATGGATTCTATTTAACCATTGTATTTGCCGGAATCTATGTTTGGAGATATCATATTGCAGGAACAGCGCCCCTTCAAGTTCAAGAATTAAAGAATGAAATGGCGCAAGCCGAAATTCAACAAGCCTTGTACAATGAACAAAATGCAGCCAAGGTAGATGAAAATACAATCACCTATAGTGCAGATGCTGGTATGATTTCTGAAGGTGGAAAGCTATTTGCTAAAAATTGTGTTGCTTGTCATGCTGCTGATGGTGGTGGTGGCACCGGTCCCAACTTAACAGATGATTACTGGAAGCACGGAGGTGATATCAAAGACATTTTTAGAACCATTTCTAAAGGGGTACCTGAAATGGGAATGATTGCTTGGGGCGGAATTTTAACTGCCAAAGACGTAGCAAATTTAGCCACCTATGTAAAATCTATCAATGGCTCTAAAACTGCAGCTCCCAAAGCACCCGAAGGCACCCTTTTTCAAGAAGATAGTGCTCCAGTCAACACTGACACTGCTGATGCTACACCTAAGGTTTCAATGAAATAGTAACAACAATCAAAACATGTCAATTCCTGACAATTCCGTCTTTGACGAGAATGATGAATACCGCAATAGAGTTTCAACCATAGATGAAAAAGGTAAGCGAAATTGGGTTTATGCATACAAGCCAACCGGGCGTTTTTATAACGCCCGAACATGGCTATCTGTAGTTTACTTATTGATTTTCTTTGGACTTCCTTTGATAAAATATAAGGGTGAACCATTCATGCTCTTGAATATTTTAGAGCGTAAGTTTGTTGTTTTTGGATTTGTTTTTTGGTCTCAGGATTTTTTCTTGTTTGGATTGACCATGATTCTCTTTGTGGTCTTCATCATTGTTTTTACCGTTGCTTTCGGCCGACTGTTCTGTGGATGGGCTTGTCCACAAACCGTGTTTATGGAAATGGTATTCCGAAAACTCGAATATTTGATAGAAGGCGATGCCCCCAAACAAAGAGCATTGGATAAAATGCCTTGGAACGGGGAAAAGATCCGTAAAAGGGGTTTGAAATATGCGGTATTCTTTGTTGTTTCTTTTTTAATAGGTAATACCTTTTTGGCGTATATCATAGGTGCTGATGAAGTGTATAAAATTGCTACAGAACCCCTGCAGCTGCATTTAGGTGGATTAATTGCCATGTTGGTATTCTCGAGCATCTTTTTCTTTGTCTACGTTTGGTTCAGAGAACAGGTATGCACAGTGGTTTGTCCATACGGAAGGCTTCAGGGGGTGTTGTTAGATGAGCATTCAGTGGTAGTTGCCTATGATTACATCCGCGGCGAGCCGCGAGAAA
>JACCEB010999009.1_pt1 | contig 49215 bp, 35 predicted proteins | sample 7454761 | NCBI WGS metagenome assembly JACCEB01 (sample SAMN15323454, study PRJNA562643) | freshwater metagenome | isolation source: river surface water | place: USA:Blue River Watershed | collected 2017-08-18
CTGCTACACAGCTGGGCTATGCCCAGATGAGTACACCATTAAATGAAATTGTTTTTCAGGATACTGAGCGGACACTTGAAGATGTAAGGAAAGAGCGACAGGGACAACAACCTGAACGTCCTCCGATTCCCGATTTCCGTATATCTTCCGATGAAGATGGTCCAAGCCCCATGGATCTCTATCAAATGGCGAAAGCTGCAAGAGAACGCGAAGCAGCTGCTTTAGCATCTCAAATATCGACTAAGGAAGAAAATGACTCAAATGTTTTCAAAACAGTTCTCGGTAATGAAATAATTCCGTCACATGGAACATTACCACCACCTATTAAAACGAAGAAATCTGTTAACGAAGCACCACTAATGCCTCCTCCTAGAATTATGGATCCTTTTGCTCTTGATCAACCAACACAACCATCAGGCAAGCAACTGACGTTGCTGCGCCAAGATGATGTCATTCAATACAAAGAAATTGAACAGAATCTTTTCATCAATTCTATGGACCGTGATTGGACCAAAGACTCTGTTCTCTCAATGAATCGCTATAATTTCACTGTCAATTTCGATCCATCTGCTGCTAGTCAAACAAATAATTTGACCCCTTTTGCTGTCAAAAAATTCCGTAATATTGTTCGTATTCAATTAGTGAAAGCTATTATAAGTCGTGAGACTCTAGATGTATTATTAACTAAATTTGAATCAGGAGATGATGATTTACAAGCTATAAATCAAATTAATGTTCTTTCATTTCCATCTGTAAATGTACGTATTGCAGAATTTCAAGGTAATAATAATGGTACAAATAATCGTCTAGATGATAGTTTTGGTGTCGTTCATTATGATGCACAATGGACATCTGACCCAGCGGGTAATTCAGCACTTACAATTACTGGACAATCAACAAGTAATGGATATGTTAGCTTAATCCCGAAATTTTTAACATGTGAACGTATTTTTGAACCAACACCATTAGCCACGCTTCAAAAGATGTCTATTCGTCTTGAAAGACCAACATCACCTGCTTTATTAAGTGAAGTATCAGATGTAATATCTGTTGCTGGTCTTCGTTTAAGTACTAGTGTAACTAATACTATATATAGTAAAACAACTAGTCCATCATCACATATTTTTATTCGTACAGATAAATGGTTTTCTAAATTTATGTGGCAAGTAGGAGATAGAGTTAACTTCAAGGGTGTTAATGCTAATCTCGCAGGCGGTACTAGTGCTACAACTATAGCGTCTATTAATGCACTTGAAGATTTTATTAATAGAGACGAAGGACATTCAATAGTTGCAATAGGAACTATAAATGGATCATCATCAGGTACATGGAATATAATAGATAATGCAAATTCTGTTGGATATGCACAAGTAATTATTATACAAAACCGTTTCCAAGATCCTACTACTGGATCGACAGCACCATATCTATTTGGTAATGAAACTGACATGTATAATGCATTTGATGCAGCCACTGAGTGGACAGGTTCCGGTATAAATGCCTCACATCAAGTACAACTTGTCTTCAAAGTTGTAACACGTGAATATGACCCGGCGACCAAAGTTCGTCCTGATAATACATATTAATTATAATGAGCTTGAAAATAATAATTTAATAATATATTTATAATATTAGATTATTATGTCATCTGGACAGCCAAATAGAGCATTGATGGATTTTGGTTCTAAAATGGCCAATCCTGGTTACAATTTGATGAATCCTACAAATATACCTTACGGCCAGGATCCTCGGACGGTTACTCAAAATCTCCGTGCAGCGACTAACATGATTAATGTTGAAGGTGTTCCTGGTCGTGATGCATATCAAATTAAGCCTGTGCCAAACACGATGGGTGTACCTGATAATTCTGGATCAAGGTTACGTGAGGCAATTAAGATCTGTGAAGCTGTGAAGGAGCCATCATGTAATGCCTTTAAAGATCCTGCTTTTGCTGCAACATGTATGATGACACATGGACCTGGGCGTAACAGTAAAGGTGAAGTACATGCTGGTGGTTTAGTTCTTTTTAAAGAAGATTTAGAAGATCAACGTCAGGCGAATCGTGGTAAAGGACGTTATGCTACCTTTAATCCTACTATTGGTGAATCTGCTTCTGGAAAGACAAGTACAGATTATAAATCATGTGTTGCAATGGATGAAAAAATCCGTTGTGAAGCACAAGGCAATTTCGATATTCCTAATTGTGCTATGTGTATGAATGGACAAGGACGTTTTGCCCGTGTTGACCCTGAAGCAACATATGTTCCTCCTCGACTTGTTGTTGTTGGTCGTGGTAATATAACAGTTTATGAAAATGGAAATGTTGGCAATGCAGAAATGAATGCTTATATGTATCAAGGAGATTTAGCCAAAGATGTTGAAATGAGTGAAACAAATCCTGTTACAATTGATTTAACGGCTGATAGTGAAGGTAAACCATTCACAATTAGAGTGAATAATCCTAAGGGTAAACCAACATTGGCTGGATTCTTAGAAGGTTCAAATTCAACAGGGCTTACACGTATTGATCTAGCCTTTTTATGTGATTATGAATTTGTATTTGGAACTAAACCTGTTTTAATAGGTTCAACAGTTATTGATGGAGAATCAGTCTCAATTATGACTACTGCTGCAAATCGCAAAGTTCTTATGAACAGAAGAGAAACTGCATTAGTGACTAATGGAACTGCAGATATTATAAATATAATGAATGTCAGTCTACGTATTCCTTATACATTCTTAGATTCAAGTGAAGAGGCCGCAGCAGAATGCCCTGGCGGTCCATTCTCCAAGAAGGAGGCCTCTGTGACATTTTTATCAAGTGATCCTTGTTTCAAACCTAATGCCCCTGGTTCGCATAAATTAGAATGTCTGCAGAATAAATTTATTCAGGCTGGATGTACAGTTAGTGGTGAAGGATATCCTGCAAATGAAGAACTAGCTGGTAAACTTCGTTATGTAAATGGCCGTCCTCAACCATTAGGATCTATTGCTGAACGAATCTATAAAACATCTATTGAAGCAGCAACTGGTATTTCTAATGGAACAAAGATGCCTTTAGCTCAATGGGATGAAAAAAGTCGTTGGTGTACAGGTAAAGCTATTAGAACTCCTTGTATGGGTTATGATATGGTAAATGGACCATTAGGTGATGATTGTATTCAGTACTTGTTTGAGAATAAGGGACAAATTGCGCCAGGTAGTTCAGCAGTAGAAGGAAGAACATATACCTTAGGTCAGAAATATGAGAGTTTGAATGATGGCGGTAAATTCTGTACGCGTCAGGGATCTGCTGCACCTTATAATCAGGCGAATTTGGAGAAAGCGAGACAACAGGGAGGTGTGGATGGTGTGAAACGTTATTTCAATCAACTACAATTGCGGGCTCAAGATAATTCATTAAGTGATGAAGCACGTAAACAGGCTGTGAAAGACTGTTATGGAGTTGATTTAGCACCAGTTGAGACGCAAAATGCAAATAATCCTTTACAACCTCAAATAGGTGATAATGTTGTATTTGGAGTTCCTGGGACAGATAGATATCTCCGTCATGCAAGTTTCGTAACATGGCATCATCCAAATGATGGATCACAGCTTTTCCGCCAAGATAGCAGTTGGAAACCTACACCACCTCTTTGTGGTAAGCCTGGATACATGAGCTTCGAATCTGTTAATTTCCCTGATCATTATTTGATCAACAATAATGGTCGTGGACAGATTGTACCTAGGGAACAGACACCTGAATACAGTCAACGTGCGTGTTGGCAAGCATCTGTTACAAGACCAGATGGATCAAGAATGAATATAATGGACCCTAATGAGAAATTGCAGAATGGTGTTGGATGTGGTCTACCTGGTATGACGGGATTAGAAAATGCATTTACTCCTGGTGCATTCTTACGTGCTGGTCCTGGTGATGCAGCTGATCTATATATTCCCAAGACAGAAGCTGATCGTAAAGCAACATGTTTCCAAATGGGAAATCAATTAGGAAATGCAAAGGCTAAATTCTATCAACATTGCAATTATGGTGGACGTGTAAGTGAATTAGGTATTGGTGACTATGATCTTGGTCTAATGGGTATTGACGGTGATATGATAAGTGCAGTAAGAGTTCCTCATGGTCTTAAAGTTATTCTATACGAACATCCACAATTCCGTGGTAGATCACTCACTGTAACAGAAGATGATCCTTGTTTACAAAATGACGGATTCCATGATATTACATCATCTTTAAGAGTTATGCGAGCATAATTTTAATTGATAAAATTTTTAAACATATGTAACATTTAGATATGTTTGCAAGTTTCAAAGAAGGGTTTAATGATAATATGAATTTCCGGCAATCAATGGATAATGTTTTTAATAACATTCTACCCAATTTCATTGGTACAACTAATGAAGGTGCACGTATTGTCCGTGAAAACCCAAATGTAGCTCTTGGAATCGATGCTGCAATTATGGACAACATTGGTGGTCAATCTGATAAAGTAATTATTCCTAAAGCTGATACTATTTTTCAGAGTATTGAAGCAAGTCCTGCTTTACTTGAACAACAACGTATTTGTAAGACGAGTTCAGTGGATGAACTGATGTCTAGTCAGAATCCTACTGATAAATATCGCTGTGGATGGATTTATCAACCAGATCCTACAGGTGTTGCACCTAAGATTAGTACAGGTTATCTTGGATCTAGAGGCGGTCCACTACAACTCTTTGGACAATCACCACCTGGTCAATGGTTTTGGGATCTTGATGCAGCTAAACGGACAATGTTAACTGATAAATGTGCTAAAGTAACAACATGCGAACATTTAGCAAGTCCTTTCTTTAAAGGTGATTGTGGATGGTGTAATACAACTAAGAAATCCGTTATTCTCGGTCGTGATGGTAAACCATTATATCCATCTATGATTGGACAAAACTGTATGCCAGATAAAATTACACAACAACGGGAGCAATGTCCTCCACCACCACCTCCTGGTCCTCCTAAACGTGATGCTGAAGGTAATATAATTCCTGATCCTCCTAGTGCCAATGTATGCAAACAGCTTCCTAATGGAAAGATTGGTCGTGATTGTTTAGTACAACAATTAAAATTAGGAGGTTGTGGTGATGAAGGTTCTTTGGCACAGGCATTAAAGGCTAGTCGTGATCCTCGTGATATTCTAAATCAGATCCGTCCTAATCAGGCATTCATTGTTTATCAGGAACGTAGTCCTGCTAAATTGAAAGCTGATATTATGAAGGACGGTTCAATCGCAGCTGACCTAGCATTAACAGACTTTACAGCACTTTATAATGAGGCTCAGAGCACAGCAGCGACAGGTTTGAAAGCGGCGGCACAGGATTTATGTGTTCGCGCAGGGGCAATTGAAGAATTCGATTTTTGTACAGAAGTACAAGATAGTCAACGTCCTCCTTTTGGTTTAGATTGTATGCAAAAAGAATTCAGAAAAGCAGGCGGTCTTCCTGCTGGTATCAAATACCCTACACCAAATACTATGGCTGATTATAATTCATTACCTAATTGGGGAACTTATAAGGAGTTTGTTCGTGATTTAGCTCGAAGAACGAAGAGTACAGATCCTGAGATACAGGCGATTGCATTAAATGAATTCATGGGAATCCGTCGTGAAGTTCTTGGTAAACCGAAGATGCCTGCAATTAATGCATATGAAGTTTATTGCTTCCAGGCACATGCAAATGATGATGCTCTATTCATGGGTCGTATGTATCAAACAGGTACAACTGGTATGCCTATTATTCCTGATACGAGTAAAATCCCTGCGCTTGCTGGTGCAAGAGATTCATCTTTCGTTATCTTAACTGATTTACGTCCATCATCTGCCCAAGATATTCAACTATCATTCCCTGCTGGTATGACAAATGGAGTTAGTGCAACAGTTAATTCAGATCGCGAACGTTTCTGGGAACGTAATGCTAATGCACCAAATGATTACCGTCGTGATTTCCCTCATAATCAAAATGATGCTGTTAATAAATCTTGTACTAATCTGAAATCAGGTGGTAAAAATTACATGAAAGTCTATTTCAATCACTCTTCTGGTCCATATGCAGCTTTCCGTATGTTATATAAGCCTTGCAATTCAGGCGGTGCAGCGATGACTATACCTTCAAATTGGATTACATTATCACAGGAATTCAAGGCACCTATGTTGTCATTTGAGGTTCGTAGCCGTGGAATCAGAGGACGCCAAGCAGTTATTGGTCTACACGAATATCGTATGCCAGAATTTTTCATTGCAGATAATAGTAATGTCTTTGTTGAAGATCGTGGTACAAATGTAGGTCCTAATAATATGAAATATATCAACTTTGAATCTACAAATAGTAAATGGGAGATCAATAAATTAATACATCCTGATTCTTGGCAAACTATGACATTCTGTTTCCGTCTAAATCGTCCCAATAAAGCAAACTCTGAAGCAATTATGGCATATCGTATTGGACGATTAGGAATAAATTCATTGAGTGATGGATCTATTCAATTTAATCTTCCTGATACTTCACAGAAATTTGGTGCTCGCATGGGCAAATGGTATGTTGTTAATATCACCAAAAAATCTAGTGCTGGTTTCTTAAATAATGAAATTATGGTTGCAATGTATGAATATGATGTTGCACGTTCTGGTGTTTCATTATCAGAACCAGGAAGTGTTTTCAGAAAGACTTATATGCGCAATAATCCATTGACTCCTGGTCCTCCTTTCGGTATTATGAGCTGGGGTGCAGATTCTGCTGGTCCTATTAGTGCTGGATTCTCTATGGCATGGGTTCGTCTATATGATTATGCTCTTGATTCTGAGAACTTTAAGAAGGATGTTAATAATAGTTGGATGCGTGAATGGAGTGATGCATAAGGTATGATAAAAAATATAATATGTATTATCAAATAATATACAATTATATTTATAATTTAAATCAGGCGTTGAGGTTTCCAAGGTAAAACCTTGGTCACCGAAACTTTTACTTAAGTAAAAGTTGAGGTTTACGATTACGATCCCATGTACCAGTGACAGGATCTTTGAACAAGCGATAAATAGGTGTTTTCTTTTTGAGATCAAGAATATCATAAGCGAGGAAGACAGTAGGATCTCCTGCTTCGGGATCTGGCTCCAAGAAGAGTTTTTGTCCTTTGAGTTCAATAACTTGACGACCAACACCTGGTTGTTGCTCCTCCGCTGCTGCAGCTTTCGGTGCAACCCGTTCTTCGATTTCACCAGCATGTACATTTGTTTCCAAATTAGGTTGTGCAGCACTCTCTGATGGGCTTCCATTCAGACCCTGATAACATTTAAGACCTGGTTCATTTTGACCAGAAAATAGTGGACAGTCAATAGCAGCCTCTTTGATAATTTTCAAGAAAGCTCCAGTAAGTTCTGACTTCTTCTTTGCCAACATTAAAATGTGTTGATCTGTTGTCTTCTCTTTATCCTTGATTTTAATCGCCTCGATAACCTGTTTTTCGTCAATATCTTCTTTGGTAAATTCCATAACGTATGTGAAGATACTGACAGTACGTTCTTCTGGAGGTAACTCTGCATGTGAACAGATACGAACAGCACGACCTTTAGCCTGATCAGTCTGTACTTCATTCCAATGTGGCTCCATGAGGTGAACACCACGAACAAATTTGAGAGAAATACCTTCTACACCTGCCTTCGTAATACCGAAGACTTTACAGATTTCACCATGTTTATTACCTAATTCTTCATAACCAGATTCACGCATAATCTTCTGAATTTTAGGAGGAAGTTCATTAATACGACCATTAAAGATTCGAAGAGCAGTCTTCCGTTGCCAGTCTTCACCGGTGAAGAAGGCAAAACGATTTTCCCGTGCACCAGGACCTTTACGAAGAGATGCTTCTGCTTCAGGTGTTAACACAGGATCTGCTTCTGTACCTGTAATTTCAATCTTCGTAAATCCATTTGCCTCTAAAGCATAACCGAAAATAGTTAAACCTTCGGCTGTAATGAAGTTACTATAAACAAGAGATGATCCAGGTACACGTTCAGGATTAGTAATATTTCGTATCATTTCGGCGAATTTAGGACTATATTTCTGAAGATTTGAATCAGTTGGACCATCAAGACGTAAATACTGTTTCTTCTTCACATATAATTCATTAAGAGCTTTATTAAGACGAACATCATATGGATCAATATGTTTTAGAGGTTCAGTTGATAGTTCATCTTCGAATTCTTCCATATCAAATCCTGCAAGTCTTGCCTCTTCTTTGGCCTTATTCAGGAAATCACGAACTGCTGCATCTTCTTCCGCCTTGCCGCCACCACTCTGCTCATTCTCTTCAAGTCCAACCATTTCTCGCTCCACAGCTAAATCTTCAGCCGCTGCAGCAGCCTCTTCAGCCAATTCCTTATCTGTTACGTCATATTCATAATCACTAACAAGTGCTAATGTCTTATCTTCAGTTTCTGATGCAAATGCTTCTTCGGTTTTAATTGACTTATAGGGACGACGAATCCCAGGAGGGAAGGCGAAGTTACATGCTTGACGACTATTAGTACGATATGCACTGGGATTAGTTGCACTCTGAACTTTACTATATTCGTCATATGGATCAGGATCGTCTTGTTTCCCAAGCAAGTCTTTACTTTTCTCCGATAATTCCTTTAATCGACGAACAGTATAATATTGCATTGCATATTTTGAAAATCGGATCGGCACAATAATATCTTCCTTAATTGCGGGTACTAGATCTTCATTTGAACCTTTATAATAAGAAACAAGACCATAGATACGTTTCTTCATAACACCAACGTGTTCTGGTTTATTGGTATTTGCATTGACGAAATGATGGTCAAATTCTTTAGGATTGACAGGAAGGATAGGATAAGACACGAGTTCAAAATCTTTCTTAATTGCAATATTTGCGACCTTAATTTGTTCAGTAATCTCTTCTGCAACTTGTTGAGTTGTTAAGGATGTCTCTTCATCAATATCAAGTTTACGAACTCCAAGGAATTCTCCAGAACCATCAACAACTTTTACATAGCCATCAGGGAAGGTTGTCATTAAGATCTGTACATCAGTTTGTCCAGGTGTAATTTCGATAAAATCGATACGAGGATGTTTTAATCCAAACTCTTTAACTTTATTACGAGCACCTTCAGTTCTATCTGCAATGATAAATTTAATTGCATGTGTATATCCACCAATCATATTTAGTAGAGGTCCGAGTTCTGATGGGAAGTTGATTAAAGGTGTACCAGAAAGACCAATTACTTTAGAGTTACGTGCTTCTGAAATTAACCTATAGAGAAGGAATGGACGACTATATTTTTTATTGAGAGAACAGAGTTTGGGTTTCCATCTATTAGGGGTAACTGGTTCAGGAGGAACAAGACGTTTAGCGGGACCTCGTTTTGTCATAATATGTTCCATCCATCTATGGAGATTATTGTTCATAGCTTGACTTAAATGATGAATTTCATCAATAACAATAACGGCGTTATCGAAATGTCCTTCTGCACCGTCACCTTTTTCAGCATCATCACATAACCATTCACGTAATGTCGCCTCACTAATACCATTATAATTTATAAATTCAATACGATTTTCAAGAACCGATGTGATTTGTTGACGGATTTCAGTTTGACTTGTAGAGTCGAGATCATTATAATTAGGTTGTTGGTCGAAGTCAGGAATCCATAAATTTCCACGACTAGGTTTACGCATAAGACTATTAAAATAACTTTCTGGAATGCTGACAACATTTAGGGCGAAGTTTTTAAGAGTTGCTGCAGAGACACCTGGGACAGTGCGATTAACATTGATAGAAATCCAATGATTTCGACTCAAACTGTAATGACGGAATCCACATTTCTGTATTTCTGACTGGAAGTTTTCGCGAATGGATCCAGGTGTCATAACAATAATTTTCTTATGTCCTTGACCGAAGAGAGCCTCTGCAGCTCCAATAGCAGAACATGTTTTACCTGAACCGAGACCATGGTAAACAAGAAGACCCCGATAAGGTGTATCAGAACGAAGATATTCACGAATAAATTGCTGATATAAGAATGTTTCTAATTGATCTGCTTTACCTAGTTTCTTACATGCATCCCAGTCTTTCTGTCCTAATAGTTTAGGTTGAAGAGTGAATTGTGCTGCAAATTCTCCATCGGAGGCAAATGTTGCATCGAAGAATTTGGTGAAACCGCGACGTGTAGGGGGTACCCAGGCCGGAGGGGGTACTTCGATTTTATAGGGGTTTTGTTCAATTTCAGCAGTTTCTTGATCTTTGTATTTAACAAGTGCTTTTCGTTCAGCACTTGTTTTTATTTGTGGTGTGTGTGTTTTCGTTTCTTCAGGAACTACAGGCTCTACAGGTTTCTTTTGTAGTGTTGGCGTTTTCGTTTCTTCAGGAACTACAGGCTCTACAGGTTTCTCTTGTGGAATATTTTTTTGTATTCCTGAATCTATAACTGCAGCTGGACTCTCACCTTTAGGATTAGCGATTGTTGATCCATCAAATGCTTGTGGAACCGCTTTTAGACGGTCAGTATCGAGAACACCAGGTGGTGGTGGTACTTCATCATCTGGTGCTTTTTGAACCTTAATTTTCATTGGAGCAAAAACAGGCTTTCTCCGTTTTTGATTTTTTGAAGTCTCCATCTAATTCTATTAATATAGAATTAGATAAATACAATTAGCACGCATTAATTAAGCAGATGGTTCAATACGCTTATCTGCTCCGAAAACAAGTGAGTTTTTAGGTGGTTGGACATAGTGAGGTGTTTGATTGAAACCAGGTACACTACAAGGACTTATATATGATGATGAAGGTAAACGTTCATCATAGCAACATGTACTATAATAGATACCTAAAGGTTCAGAGGGAGGAGGAGCTGGGCTACAACAGACAGCAAGGCCTGCTGCTTTACTGGTAAGAGCATCATATGTAATAGTTCGACCGCCAGCAGATCCAGTTTGAAGACGACTTGTAGGGAACCCGTTAACACCCGGACTGATACTTGTTAATCCTGCTGGTGTTAGACAACAATCCGAACCAGGAATATATGATGTAGGGTTTTGAAGACTTTGAGCAGCTGCCTTCACACGAAGATTATATGTGTGGAGACTTGAATCGGAAGGAGTTGCACGACTTTTGTATACTTCGGCAGCTTGACGACGAAGTTCAATTAATTTACTGGCGTCCATACTATTAGGATGAAAGGATTTTAATTATAATTAATAGAATGCCTTCGCGTAAAACACGTCGCCTGCTCGGCAGGAGCAACCGCCGTCAAAGTGGCGGGGGATTTTTTGATGGAATTAAGAATGGATTCCGTCGTATTTTCACAACATCGGAATCTGCTGCACCAGCACCTGTTGCACCAGCACCAGCACCTGTTGCACCAGCACCAGCACCAGTACCTGTCATGCCTACGGCTCAACCTATGACAGTAAATAGACGGCAACGTAATATCTTTCCACCCCCAGTTAATAGTAAAATTCCGATGATTGGCGGATCTGCCCGTAGAACAAGACGACGCACTCATAAACGCCGTTAAGCTTCCAGAATAGCTAATGCGAGACGACTAGCTTCCTGTTCAGCATCCTTAATATTTCTACTTGTAGCCTGTGCTAACACTTTACCAGTAGGATCTAATACACCCATAGTGAAAATCCGATCATGGGTTGGACCTTCAGCACTTATTTCAATATATTTGGGAGGAATACGATAATGAGCCTGGAACCAACGAAGAAGTTGGTCCTTGTAGTTAGTATCATCATGAATGAGTTGAGCAAAATCAATATGTGATTCAAGAAGATTTGTAATCCAATCATAACATGTTTGGAATCCACGTCCAACCTCCTCTTCTTGTGAGTAAAGTGCACCAATCCATGCTTCTAACATAGAACCAAGCATACGAAGATTTTTCCGTCCATCACACACCTCTTCTACATGTCGACTCATAATCATCCATTTTCCGAGACCAGCATCTCGTGCTAATGCACCTAGGCGTTTGTTATTAACAATACGTGTACGCATACGCGTATGGAACCCTTCACCTTCACCTGAATAGCGCTTAATCAAATATGCGGCAACAATACAACCAAGAATACTATCACCTAGATATTCTAGTTCTTCATTATCAGCAGTTCTAAGAGGCAAACATCCTTCTGGACGAGGGGCAATAGGTAAGGGCTTTCCGGTCTCTGATTGCTCAGCCCACAAATCAGGACGGTCTACATATGATTTATGTACACAACATTGCTGAAAAAGGGCGATTGATCGCACTCTACCGCGCCAACCATAGCGCCGTAGGATGCGATGAACATCATCGAGTGAAATCTCCTTGTTATTCGTATTCCATGGATTAAATACTTTTAGAGTTTGTTGCTGCATCTTGATTCTACTGATATATCGTAACTGACTTTTAGGTAGTTGTTTTCATGCGTGTCTTAGTATAAATATTATTATAATGAAATGATAGATGTCAGATACTGTAAATTCTGAAATGGATATACAAGAAGTAAAAAGAAGAGATCGTGGTGGTCCTTCAGGTCGTGGAGGTCGTATGGATCGTGGTGGTCCTTCAGGTCGTGGAGGTCGTATGGATCGTGGTGGTCCTTCAGGTCGTGGAGGTCGTGTTGGTCCACCTGGAGGTCAAAGCAATGGACTTAGAAATCGTAGACCATCGTCGGGACCAACAGGCACTACAGCTGAACCTGAAAAAGAACAATTAGGAACAGGAGCAACTGGAGAAACTGGAACAACTGGAACAACAGGGGCAACTGGAACAACTGGAACAACTGGAACAACTGGAACAACTGGGGCAACAGGAGAAATAGGAGAAACAGGGGCAACAGGCACTACAGGAACAGTACAAGAAGAAGCTACAGAAGAGCTATCGGGTCTTCGTCTTCGTCGTAATTATAATCAAGAATTGCGTCAAAAAATCGATGAATCATCTGCAATACCAAAACCAAATATTACCCAAATGCTAAATGTATTAGGTGATACATATAATCTTACTCCTACTGAAGGTGGTATTAATATCAAAGGTGGTCCTAAGTCGTTAGTTACTTTTGTGACTAATTACGGAATTAATCCCGATTATAAGATGGATGTTCCTATGACAATTAAAGCGTTCTATAATGTTTTTGGAGACGATGGGCAACCGAAAGAATCCTTTGATGCCTTAATGAAAAAACCTGCCTATCATTTTATTTGCAATCATATGTTATATCGCATGGTGACATTAAAGATGGAGATCCAATTACAAAATCGTTCTTCACTTCGTCGTGGTGAACTGGAAGCGATGTATGAGAAATTCGACGATTTCTTGAAGAAGGGTAAATGTGGATTTATCAGCAAAGCTGCAGCACAAGAAGCCTTTGAACGCGAAGAACATAATCTTCTTGTTCCTACTGGTAGCGGAAGTGCAATGGTAACAAAAACGCTCGAAGATAAACTGAATTATATTATTGCTATTCTTAATAAATTTATCGAAGATGGTATGCGTGAGCGACTCAAACAATTACAGACAAATGGATTCGATTGTGGCATAATGGAAGAAACTCTAAAAACATTTATGAATACTACTGATATGCCTATTGATACAATGATACAAAAATATTTAGATGTTGGTGTTCCTTCTGGAGGCTTAAAGGTCTGTTTAGGACAGATGAAGATGCAGGCCCAGGAGACAGGTGATATAGGTATTTTGATAGAATTATTCCGTGGAATGAAGAGTGGGACTGAATTAACACCTCAACAATTAAATAAGTTAGTTATTATTTTACAGAAAGCAGGTCTTGAAGTCAGTAAGAAGGGTGAATATGAAAGTTTAACAAAACAATTAGAAACACTTTTAGAGCTTGTGACCAAGGCTCAGTCATGTAAAAGTTGTGCGGCTGAAGTAACTGGTGTGCCTTCTGTCAGCGAAGTTGCTTCTACTCCTGGTGCAGCTAGTCCTGGTGTAGCTAGTCCTGGTGTAGCTAGTCCTGGTGCAACTAGTCAATCACCACGTTATTCCGTTCCTATAGAAGATCAATCGATTAAAGGTACTAAAAGTATCAGTCCACAATCCGAAGAATCCGCTGTTGATAATCCAACAGTACTTCCATTGCCTTTAATTAATTCCTATGTTTCCTCATTATGGATTGAAGGTGAAAAGAGACTTACAATGAATCAGGATATCTTCAAAAGAATGAAAGAAATTAATTTGAGTAATACAGATATCTTCTTCTTACAAGAAGGTCTTGGATTTAAATTATTAGCACCACCAAAAAACTTCAATTATCCTAAAGGAGCTGAAATTAAAGAACTTGATCCAATAGAAATTGATTTTGGATCAATTAAATATAAAGATCAAATACGTCTAACTATTGTTCCTCAACTTTTCGATGGAAAAGTCTATCGTTTTACAATTAAGCCAAAGGGTGTAGATGCTTCTTCTGTTACACAAACCGAGATTGAAGGTGAAAAGTCACCTGAACAGGATTCTGGCGAAGAACCATTAACGAAGATTAAAATTACTTCTGAATCTGTAAAAGATAAGGAGGCGAGTCCAGCTGGTCAAGGAAGTCCTGCACCTCAGCCACAAGAAGTACAAGAAGATGATTATAAGGTGTATGATAGAGCTGGACAAAAAATTATGGTGAAAAATAAGAAAGGTGAAAATGTTCCATTACTAGTACGTCCAGAATTTGTGAAAGAAGAACTTGAAGTAAGTAAAGAGATAACAGGTCTTGATGATCCTGTATTGATTCACAAGAAAACTGGTCTACCATTTTTAGTAAAACTTGAAAGTGGTGAAGGTTTTATTACCAAGAACGATGAAGGACGTTATACTTGGAAAGCTAAGGGATCCTCTCCTTCACCAAGTCCATATGAATCTTTTAGTCCCAGGTCTAGTCCTGCTCCTCCTTCATCTCCTCCTTCTTCCCCTTCTCCACCTTCTCCACCAACTCCACCTCCTGGAGCAGCAGTACAACCATCTGTCACAGGTGATGAAGGTGTTCTAAAATCCGAAAAGACTGTTACACCAGAAACAGCAGCAAGTCCACCTGCTGAGCAAAAATTAAAAAAACAATTTGATCAACGCATTTTAGATTTTATTCGTGCTGAAGCTGCAGAAGAAACTGCTGAATCAAATGAACAAAAACCATTTACAATTATGAAGACATACTTTGATATTGATCCAAAAACTAAAGATAAAACTATAATTGATGATAAGAATCGTGTTAAACTATATAATATTATGCAAAATCGTTTTAAAATTACTCGCAATATTCTTGATATGATGCCAATAGAATTCAATTATAAAGGAAAACCGTATAATATTCGTCAATTATTTGAGCAAACATTAGCAGATCGTATAGGTGAACCAAAAAATTTCAATGAACTATTAACTGAGTTGATTGAGTCTGTTGAGCCTAGTCAGAAAGAAACAGTAACAGCAGCAGTTACAGCGATTAGAAATAAACCTAAATTAGCTTCTAAGTTATCAGAGAGTGGAGTTATTGATGATTTAGATATTGATGGTGATGATGCGGATAATATTCGTGCTGTGTTCCGTCAAAACTACGCATATTTAGCCGGTTATTTACAAACAGGTTGGTTTGTCCCAACAGGTATTTGGACTACAATTAAGGATAAATTCCCATCATGGAAAACTCTATTAACTGGAAGTGCAGCTGCTCTTGGTACAATTGCATATTTTTTGTCTAAATCTACATCAAAAGGAGGTTATTCCCAGGGTTCAGCTAATCGTATCCGTTATACACGAAAACGCCGTGCCACAGAATAAATAATTAATCTACTATTAGATTAGATGCCGGCTGGAAATAATACTTCATATCGAAGTAATATAAATAAATCAAAACATCTTTTACAAAATATTGAAAATGTGTTGCGTAAAGGAGGTCCCGGATCTAAAAATTCTGGCAACGTTAAACCTGGTCCCACACCTCCTGGTCCCACACCTCCTGGTCCCACACCTCCTGGTCCCACACCTCCTGGTCCCAATATCCCTGGACCAACACCTCCTGGTCCCACACCTCCTGGACCAACACCTCCTGGACCAACACCACCAGGACCCACACCTCCGCTACCGCCACCACCAGGACCCACACCTCCTGGACCAAGGCCCGTACCACCCCCACCACCACCAAAACCAAATAAGAAAATTATAAAATTAAGTAATAATATTAATTCACCTGATAGTTTCATAAAAAAGAAGAATAACAGTAATAAACGAAACAAAACAAATTTTGGTCCTACAAAAACGCGTGGAATTATAAATAATACACGTAAAAATAATAATAAACCAGTACCCCCACCTCCTGGACCTGTGCCACCACCACCTCCACCTCTTGGACCAACAATTAAGAAGAATATTAAGATTAAATCTGTTGTTTCAAATGTAAACACTACAAACAAGAAGATAAATAATATAAAAAATAATAAACGAACCATAGAATCATTACCTACTCCTGTAATTCCTAAACCACCACTAACACCTCAACCCCAACCTATACCTGTGAAGAAAAAACCAACTGAAGCTGAGATTGAAGCATTTAAGAAGAAACCAGGACAATGGCAAAAAATTCTAGCTATGTGGGAAGAAGAGAAGAAGACTAAGGGGCTAGATCAACATACAGGTATACAACCACAATTTGTTAAAAATAAGGTGGCAGAATTAATGGCACAAGAACAAGAACAGAAAGGTGGTTCTCGAAGAAGAAGAACACGTAAAAATCGTCATAACAAGTAGAGATGGTAAATAATCGTAATCAAAACATTTATAATAAACTTAATAAGCCTATTATAAATGTAGTAAAACCGAAAAGGAAGACTCTAAAATTAAACAATAATATTAATAATAGTCCACGCACGACGACCATGCAAAGCATGGAATATAAAGTCGCATTTCCTCCGACCCATATCCGTGATTGGATGAACGAAACAAAACCGGCTTTAAGCCCCCAAGCTGCGGAATTAGGATGGATGGGATCTAATGGTAATTCTGAGCGAGGCTCTGCCTCTCGAGGCCCCAATAGTATTGCACATAGTTTGGAAGCTCTTCCAGTAGATCCTTTAGCCCCGGTTCCAGTTCCATTAAAAGATTTACAGCCGATGAACAATAATGTAGCAAATAAAGGTATCAAGCAAAACATGATTTTTGCTCATAATTTACGTGGTCTGACACCTAAAAGAAAGACACAAACAAAAGTACCATGGTATGCACAGACTACAGCAGCATCTAGAGCGCGTGTGAAGGCAACAAATGTCGCTGGACGTCAAAAAGCTATGGCTGAGCATTATCGCAAAATCGGTTCAGCTCCCAGAAAAGCTGGGAGCCAAACACTTAGCGGGCTAACAAGGCGAAATAAGAAAAGTCGAAAGCAGAAGTAGATATGGAATTAAATACACCATTACTTAATACATCTTTAAGAGCTGCAACAGGACGTAATAATATAAAAGCAAAAAATACCTTATTAGCTCGTGGTAAAACTCGTAAAAACTGGAAAAATATGTTATTTGGATGGATGAAAAATTCTAATGCAGCATCAACTATTAATGGATCTGAGGCTGAATCAGTATATAATTCAAATATTAATTCTATTAAAAGTAATGTATCAGTTGATTCTATAGTGACACCTGTCAGTTATTCTCCTAAAAGTATTAATACAATGAATGAAGAAATACAATTAAAACCTGGTAATTTGAGTAAACCAAATATTCCTTTAAATACTATTAAAGATAAGGCAGTTAAGAAATGGTTAGAGGCACATCCAGGAGAATGGAAGAGGATAACTCAATTATGGGAGCAAGAGAAATTAAATAAGGGTCTCAATGCATATGCAACGCTACAACCAAAGTTTGTTCAAGCGAAAGTGTTGGAGATGATGTTGAATCAATCTGGTGGTTATTCACGTAGACGCAAATGCCGTGCAAGAAAATCACGGCGCTCTAATAGAAAATGAAGATCTCACTGCCATTCACTTTACCAACATTCAATAAGAATACTACCTTTCTAATTGCAGCTCTTGTCATTCTTGCGCTCTTAGCAATCTATTATGGAACCAGCTCTGTATCAGGTTTTGAAGATGCAGCTTCCGGTAAAAAGTTCTGTATGGTCTATGCTGATTGGTGTCCTCATTGTCAAAACGTAAAGCCTGATATGCAGAAATTCTCTGATGATGTCGCAGCCGGCAAAGAACTTTCAGGCAAAGGTGTTGGTGTACAATTAGTGAATGGTGATCCTCCTCAGGGTCAAGAACCTGATCCCCTCCTAAAAGTTCTTCCTGAAGTCAAAGGATATCCTTCATTCTATCTCCTCGATACTAAATCTGGTGCAGCAACACCATACGAAGGACCCCGTGAAGTCAGTGAAATGATTAAGTGGATCTCAGGAAATGTCTAAATTGATGCACGACGTTTACTCTTCATAACACAACGCATTGTAATATAATCTTTCGCAGCCTTATATCCATTTTCATATAAAAAACACCTATCTGTTGCGCTTAGTCCAAATTGTATTGAACTAATCGCAGGAGTTTTAATACATATTGTATTATCTTCATAACGATCATATAATAAACGACTTTTAGATGTGGATGTTAATTCATAAAGACGTAAAATAAATGAATCTGGGCCATCAAATTGATTCCATTTATCAATATATTGAAGTAAAATTATACCAAGTGCCTCATCCTGTTCCTTTGTTGATAATAGATTCATAGGATAAAGTCCATGAACACCTCCATCAACATATAGATCTTCACCTATATGTACAGGCCAAAAATAGAAGGGAAGTGACATAGATGCTCGTAAAGCATCAACAACTCGACAGTTAGGTGTATTAGCTGATGAAAATATAGTTGGTTCACCCGAAGATAAATTGGAAGCAACGACTTCTAATTGTAATTGCGGTCTGACTATCCTAAGTCCTTCAAAAGTTAGATCTGCTGGAAGACCTTTAATAGTGAGAAGTGCTTGCAAGAAACGAACAAGACGTTCTCCTGTGTCAATTCCATAATTGTCGATGAAAGAGAGGAAACCTTCTGGTGCAGGATCTTGAAGAATGGCGAAGTCAAAACGTTCGCAAATATCTTTTAGTGCTGCAATAGTATAACCAAGTACCATACCGAAAGCAACTAACGAACCTGCACTTAGACCAACATATTTTCGAACAAAACGAAGTACAGATGCCTCATGGAGTGCCTGTAACGCTCCAATATGTGCAATAGCTTTTACACCACCACCGCCAAGTACAATTATATGGGGAAGTTTCATTTATATTGCGATTACAAATTAATTGTTTAATCTATGCGCGAATTAGATGTCTTTTCGTCCTGGGTCATCGTCAAAGGATACTATTGATATTCCAGTATTACCAATAACAGATCTCTATAAAAATAGGTTATCCCGGGATGCCTCGAGGCTTCGAGCCTATAATAAACTATTAGAAACGATCTATCATCGTATTCGCGTAGTTTCTGCAATGCCTACACATCCTACAAGTATTATTTACACAATTCCACCTTTTATTCTAGGTGTACCACGTCTTGACTTACAAGACTGTGTAGTATATTTAGTCTGGCAACTTCGTAATAATGGATTCATGGTTGCATTTACTTATCCAAACATGTTATCTATTAGTTGGGGGCATCATGAACGTGATTATGTTGCAAATGATAGTCCTATTGCACAAGCAATGATGGCGACAACACCAGCACCACCTGCTGATACTAAGAGAGGTCAACCTGGCCATGGACAGCCGAAGAAATCTGCACTCAAGAAGAATCAGGCTTTCGGATCAGCCAATACAAATGATATTAATATTTTCAAACTTGATCAGGGATCAAGAACAGAACCACTATCAGCAATGGATTATCATCCACCTACTGGGTTCATTAATGCTGTGGAGAGACCGGCACCTACGACACAGCGTGGAACATTTACAGGGTTTTAATAGAGATGAATATCGATGAAGCTCGAGCACCTATGCCTAATAATCCATATATATTTAATGGAAGTCGTACTGGTCCTGGTTCAGAGTCAAAAACTAGACGTGTTGGTGGTCGACGCCGAAAGGTACGTAAGACAATTAGACGTAGATATAGACGTAGACATTAACGAAGTCCAGCAGCAGTCCATAAATTAATGGCTCGTGTGGCAACAGCATCACCAACACGTCTTGTACCAACTTTAACATCAGCAAGTGCTTTTTGATCAGCTCGCATTGTAGCGCCAGCTGAGCCAAATGTAGTTAACCATGCTTCTGCAATACGTGGACTAACACCAGTTACGAGACATAGCATAGAGGCACCGAAGAGAATAGGATCTTCAGAATTATTCTTCTTAACAACTTGAATTCCATCTGTTGCTCTTTGTGGAGCAGTCTCGACTTGGAAGACAGAATTATCTTCGGTCCATTGTGACCATAATCCTTCAACTAATTGTGCTGTTCCTTCGACACTTAGGGTACGAAATACAGGGATTCCATGACGATACATAAGACGACTTACAATCTTCATAATCGCGGTTTCTGATAGTCTTGAGCCTGCCATACCTGCCTTAACAAAAAGAGATTCTCCTATTTTTTGTTGGGCAACTGACGGCATCCCTTCAAGAATATATCCAATACGAGCACCTGTCTCAGATCCAAAAGCAAGTAGACGACCACGTTGTTCTCGATAACGTTTATCCATAATTGACGCTTCAAAATCAGCAAAAGTCTTACGTTCGAGGACGAGTGCAGGTTTATCAGCAACACCAATATGAATGTCTCCGACGTGTAGTTGTCGTGTATTATGTTGTATAGAGATAATTGCATTTAGAGCATTCTCTCTATTATCAATTGTAAGTGTTGATTCATTATTCATTATACTTAAAACTATATGTTATTATATAATATTCTTTATATATTAATATATTTTTATAAAAATACGATATTTATAATAATATTTTCATAAAATATAAATGACTAAGCTAATAATTGTACACCCTAACGTGTATGATTGTGTGAAAAATGCAGTCTTGATGGATTCTTTCAATCCAGATACAACAGTTATTAGGTATGTTGATAGTATGACAAAAGAGGATATTTTGAATTCTATTGGTACAACTGAGGTAACACATTTTGCATTTATGTATCACTTCCCTGGATATGAATCATTACCATTTTTCAATGTTCCTAATATTCCAACTACTAATACAACATCTGTATCAAATGACAGTCCATCAGACATGACTGAACTTATGACATCAACAATTAAAGGGGATAAATATTTATTTTATAATGATAATGTAATAAGTTTAATTAATTCAATTAAAGGACACTGTTCTGGTAAATTAATTGTTGATATTTTATCATGTTCATTATCAATGCCAGAGTACAAGGAAGAAGTATTAAAGATCGAATCTGATCTAGATATTGATATTCGTTTTTCAACAGATTTAACTGGTAATCCAGCTGAAGGTAGGAACTGGGTTATGGAAAGCGAGCTTCCTTCAATAGTAAATGTCCGTGATATCTATTTTACCGATAATGTATTATCATGGACAGGTGTTTTAAATAATAATATTACAGCAGCTATTAAAGCAGGTGGTCTTTTTGCACCATATATTTCATGGAATGCAACAACAAAAACGTTCACTCTATTACAAAATATTGTATGGACATCATTTGTTACTGCAACTGGTATAAATCTGACAGATTATATTGCTGTTAATGCCACAGAAGTATTCGACGGTAATAACAAAACAATTGATTTAACAGGTGTGTCTAATTGGCTCGGTCTATTTATTTCAACAGGTACTGATGTTGTAAATCTACCCAGATTTATCAATTTAGGCATGATTAATGGTACAAGTCTGGCAAATTCAGCAGGTTATATAATGAGACAAGATTGTCGCAGATTCCAAGTAGAAGATTGTTACAATACTGGTTTAGTGAATGGTGCCTATTCAGGTGGTATTGCTGGCTACAGAGCAGGATATATTGGTTCTGCGGGTGTTGGTAAAATCTATAGATCATACAATACAGGAACAATTACAGGTGCATATGCTGGTGGTATTGCTGGATTCTCTGTTGGAAATTCATCTGGTATTCTTATTATTGATGATTGTTATAATACTGGTGCAGTAAGTGGTATTGAGTCAGGTGGTATAACAGGTCCTAAAGCGGGAGAAGGGAGCGGTAATGTAACTGTATCAAATTGTTACAATACTGGTAATATTACAACAGATGGTTCAGGTGGTATTTGCTCCGATTTTGCAGGATTTAATTATGGTAGAGTAACTATTACAGATTGTTACAATACTGGCTCACTTACTGGTAGATATTGTGGTGGTATTGTTGGATATACAGCTGGTAGATACTTTGGTATTGTAACGATTACTAATTGTTATAACACTGGTTCTTTTGTCGGTTGGGACGTAGGTGGTATTGCTGGTCACCGATCTGGTGAAGATCGTGCTAATGTGACAATCTCAAAATGTTATAATAGTGCTGACATTACTACACCATATGCAGGCGGTATTTGTGGTAGTGTTATTGCATATAATTCTGGACTTGTAACAGTGGAAAATTGTTACAATACTGGTTTAGTTAGTACATTTGCTGGAGGTGGTATTATAGGTGGTCAATGTGGTGATACAAATGGTACTGTTGTAGTGAGAAATACTTTTAATACTGGTAATATAACTCAGAATGGTTGTGGTGGTATTTTAGGTAATTTTGCCGGCAATGTAGGTGGTACAATTACAGTTAGCAAATGTTATAATATTGGTAATCTAATTGTTAATGCTGCAGTATATGCAGGTGCTTTAACTGGTTCATGGACTGGTGCAAATAATGGTATTGTTACTATCGAAGATTGTTATAATACAGGAAATATTTCAGGAGCTTATTGCGGTGGTATATGTGGAGCAGATATTGCAAGATCACCCATTACTACTAATACAAGTACAGTTACAATTAGAAGATGTTATAACTCAGGTATTAAAAGTGCAACTTCAGGTAGTGTGGGTGGAATAAATGTTCGTAATTCACCTAATGGTACATTAACAATTGTAGACTGTGTTGTTAATGGTGGTATCACTGGAGCGAATGCTGGTTCTGGAATCACAGTAACAAATACTTCGACATCTATTACAGATATTAGTGGAGCCATTGTTGCTTCATGGCCTACAACAACATGGACCACAGGTACTAACGTAAATATTAATGGTATTTCCTATGCTCTCCCTATCTTAAAAGTTTTTCAATCAAGTCCCTGGCTATCAGTTAGCGCATCTATTAAATACTATAGTGCAGCAAATACAAGAGCGTATTTTTACATACCAGTTACAAGTGTTACAATTAATGGTGCTACATTAGTATATATGACAGCAACAACAACATTGACTGCAACTGTTGCAGAAACAGATGCAACTGATCTGTCAGTTACATGGTCTTCATTATCTTCTGGAATTGCTACTGTGAATTCATCTGGTACTGTTACTGGTGTTTCATCTGGTAATGCAACTATTAGAGCGACTAGTTTAATTACACCTGGTGTATATGACGATTTTGAAATTGCGGTACCAGCAACAACACCAGTGAGTGCAATTACTATTAATGCATCTCAATCATCAGTACATATTGGATCATCTATTGATTTAACTACAAGTGTTGTTCCGTCATATGCAACAGACACATCAGTTACATGGTCTGCATTAAATGCGTTTGCATCAGTAAACTCATCAGGAACTGTTAATGGAGTAGCTGCAGGTATTGCAACAATAGAAGCAAGAAGTGTAAGTGATCCAACGGTATTTGCTACAATTGATATTACAATTACTCTACCAGTTACTAGTGTTACAATTAATAGTGATGTGACATCTGTTATGATTGGTGAAACAATTTCTCTATCAGTTGATGTACAACCAAATGAAGCAAGTAATACAGATGTTACTTGGTCTTCATCAAATGATGCAATTGCAAGTGTTAATACAGCAGGAGTTGTTCTAGGCAAATCAAGTGGTACAGTTACTATTACTGTAACAAGTGTAAGTACACCAGGTATATCTGATACAATTGATATAACATCATTCCCATATGTACCAGTTACAGATATAACACCACTTACAATGACAGGTGGTTTAACAAGTACATCATTATATGTGGGAAGTACTGCAACTATGTCAGCATCAGCAATTCCTGCAGAGGCAACAAATCCATACATTCGTTTTAGATCATCTCATCCAGAAATTCTGAGTATAGATCGTGATACAGGTGAAATGTCGGCCCTACAAATAACCACAACACCAGTTACTATTACTGCCGATTCTAACCTTGATGATAATAAATCACGATCAATTAATATAACTGTCCTTCCTATTCCTGTGACATCATTAGATCCTATTACAACAACTGGTAATGTTACTCGTCTTGCATCTGGTGGAACATTACAATTCACAAGTACAGCAAATCCACCAACTGCATCAAATAGAACAATAACTTGGTCAGTGAGAAATACTGATAATCTTATCACTACACCATTAGCAACAATTGATAGCGATGGTCTTGTAACTGCAGCTTCAAATGTAAGTGGACAGATCCAAGTTATTGCAAGATCTGAAAGTAATCCAAATATTTTACAATCAATAAATATATTTATTTTTACTGGCCCTACAGGTGTAACAATTACAAATACTAATGTAAATATAACAACCGTTGAGACAGATAGTTATCGTATTCAAAATAGAGCATATACTTCTAATCCACCAAGATTGACAGCGACTGTTGAACCATCAGATACTTCAAATAAAAAAGTTAAATGGACATCATTAACTCCTAGTGTAGCAACAATTAGCGAATCACTTGGTACAATAACTGCTGTAAGTGTAGGTACAACAACTCTTAGAGCGGAGGCTGATGCTGATAGTAGTATTTATAAAGAAGTTACATTAGAAGTTGTTCCTGTGTTAACAACTAGTATCACTATTAATAATATACCAACACTATTTTATGTAACAAGTACTGCGACTTTAACAGCAACAACATTACCTGGAAATGCTGTTGATTCATCAGTTACATGGTCATCTAATTCGGCAAATGTAACAGTTGATGAAACAACAGGTGTAATTACTGGTGTTAGTGCAGGATCTGCAACCATAACTGCAACTGCATCTGATGGTAGTGGAGTGACTGGAATAGCAACAATTACTGTATTAGATATACCAGTAAGCAGAATGGGTATAATAGATTTAACAACTACATCAGGTATTTCATTAGCATCACAAACAACATTAAGAGTTGGTGCTGAGGCACAATTAATTGTTGAAATATTTGCTCCGTCTAATACAACTCCTCCTAATGACTGGTCGCCAACAGTTACATGGTCATCAAACGACTTCATTAGTTCATCAAATCCAACGATTACATATGATTCAAATACTAATAAATTCTATGCAAAATGCACAATAAATGCACTTGCTATTTCAACAACTGCACAACGTATGACTGCTACATCTGGATCTATTATTACTTCTAAATCAATACAAGTTCAATCAGTTCCAATCACAGGATTAACAAATATTAGTTCAACAGGAAATGTTTCAAGAATTACTATTGGTTCTCAATTACAACTATCATCGACTATCGAACCAAATAATGCATCAGAACAAACAATAACATGGTCTATAGATAATAATGCACTTGCAACAATTGATAGCAATGGATTATTAACAGCAAATAGTACTACTGCTGGTAAAGTAACAGTAAGAGCTTCTGCTGGAGGATTTAATAGATCACGTGATATAAATATATATATTCCAGTATCATCAGTAACAATTGAAAATAATACTAATTCAGTAATAACAACAATTAGCACTGATAATTATAAAATATTAAAGAAATTATATCTTGGTGCATCAGCATTTTTAAATGCCACAATTTTGCCAAGCAATGCAACTACAAAAGGAATTATATGGTCTTCATTAGATGAAGATATAGCAACAGTAAATGAATTAACAGGTATAATTACTCCTAAACTACTTGGAACAGCCAGAATCATAGCTACATCGGCTGAAAATAATACAATTTATAAACAGGTTTCAATTACTGTTGCTCCAGTTAAAGTTAGTTCAATAAAGATTAGTGGAGCTCCAAGTACAGGTTCCATTTTCAAATCTGAAACACTTTCATTAACAACAACAGTATTACCAGGAGATGCAGAAAATTCTGCAATTACATGGTCATCATCAAATGAAAATATCGCAACTGTTTCATCAACTGGTTTAGTAACAGGAGTAAATGGTAGCACCGATCCTGTAACAATAACAGCAACTGCAAATGATGGTAGTGGTGTAACAAATAGTATTACTCTAAGAGTAAATGACATTATAATTGGAACAGTTGGTGCAATGGGACTTGCAACATTGACACAAAGTACAATTAAGGGTAGAATAATTGGTATAAATTCAACAGTCTATGGAAAAGTACAACTAAGTCCACCGAAAAATATTACTGCTCCAGCTAATTGGTCACCTGTTGTAAATTGGACGACATCCGATGAAACGTATATTAGTATATCAGAACCATCTGTTATAATAGAAACAGGTAAATATTTCGCAATTGCAAAATTAACTGGTAATCTGAATACATCATCTGCAATTACAATTACAGCAACACCAGCAGAAGGAACAGCAAGAGCAAGCAAAAATACATTCACTGTTGCACCTATTAGGGTAAGTAAAGTTACAATAACTGGATCAATTGCAATGTCAACAAATGGACAGGCAACATATACTGCATCAATTACACCAAATAATGCTACAAATACAAATGTTATATGGTCTATTGCAAATGACAGAGGATTTCCAGCTGAGCCATTATTAGCAACGATAGATGAGACAACAGGAGTAGTAACAAGTGGATCTAATATTGGAGGAGTAATAATTACTGCAACATCTGCAGACATTGCTGCAAATAAAAAAGCAACATTTAAAGTATCAATAAATGAACCGGCAACAGATATTACAATAACTTCTATTACAAATGCAATATCAACTGGAACAGATGAGAATGGATATGATACATATACTATATATAATGATCCAAATAAAAAATCTGTCGTTAATGCAACAGTTATTCCAAGCACAGCAAATAAATCTTATTTATTAACATCATCAAATACAGATGCTATAACAACATCTTCAAATATTATAAGTTCAAAAAGTATTGGAACTTCAACAATTAGGGTTATGTCCGCAACAAATAATTCAGTTTATAAAGAAATTAAAGTGACTGTTTTACCAGCAGCTGTTTCAAGTACAACATTAAAACAAGCAATAAGAGGATCATTATCTATTAATCAAACATCATTAATAACACCAAATATTTTACCAAAAACAGCTGAAAATAAAGATTTAACTTGGGCTAGTTCTAATGAATCTATTGTTTCAATTATAAATCCAACTGAATCACCATATGTAACAACAAATGGTGGTGCTATTATGATCAAAGCAATAGCAGCTGGTTTAACTCAAATTATTGCAACATCGAATAATAATGTTGTTGTAAAATTAAATGTTTCTGTTCGTTAATTAGAAAACAATGAATAATTCCACTGGCGATTCAAAAGATAATGTATTCGAAAATCGTGCTTACGGTATTGTTACAGAAAATGCATACGTCGAATATGATGATAATCGTAAAGAAGAAGAAAGTAGTTGGTGGTATCTTTGTTTAGCATGTTTTACTTGCCGTTAATTGTGCTCAAAATGTGGATTAAATGGCTGCATATACCAGTCATGTTCTCTACAAATTAGCTCAAGTTCATCTTGTGTTTCATAATTGAAGTGTTTATTAGTATTTGTATTACGTCCATATCCACAAAAACCCATATGCCATTCATTATATTCGTAATATATCTCTAATAAGGGATATAGTTCTGATAGTTTTTTGTAAAAGTTAATAGGAGGTGACCATGCTGTTTGGAAAATACATGTAATATCATTTTTATTTGGTGTCAAATATGGACTATGTGGTTCCATATAATTAGCCCAAAACCGGTCTGTATTAAAATTGTTAAGACGCCATTCCATTAAAACAGCATCATTTTTACCATTAGGTGTAGGAGGTTTGAAATAAGATTCAGGAACAAATGGACGTTCAAGTAATATCGTCTTCAATTCAGGGTTATTATCTGGAACAGTTATACGTACATAATTATAACACTCGTTGGGCATTATAGTTATATATTTTAGAAATGGTTTATATTCTTTACTTAAAAATATATGATTAAATATCATAGAATGACTCAACTAAATGTAATTATTCCCATGGCTGGTCTAGGAAGTCGTTTTCTAGATCATGGATTCACAATAAATAAATATTTACTTCCAATTGATGGACTTTTACAGCCGATGATCCAGGCAGCTATTTTGACACTCAAAGTACCAGTTAATAGTCATTTTATCTTTATTCTACGTGAACTGGTAGGACCAGATCTACCTTTGCGTAAATTGTTAGAAACTATTTGTCATGATAATAATTACACATGTTCTATTTTAACTGTTGATCATGTAACTGAAGGACCGACGTGTACAGCAATGGTTGCAGCGGATTTAATTAATAATGATACACCTTTATTAATCAGTAATTCAGACCAGATTTTGGACTGGAATATTGATGCATTTATGGACCAGGCATCAAAGGCGGATGGAACTGTTTTAACTTATAATCCTGCATATGAATTGGTCATTGGATCGAAGGATAAAAATAGTTTTGTTGGGAAAGATGAATATGGTAAACCAAATCAATTTGCGGAGAAGATTGTTTTAAGTAAAGAGGCACTTGTAGGAGTGCATTATTACAAGAAAGGGTCTTATTTTGTTGAAGCGGCAAATTATACTTTTAGAAATAATATGCGTGCACCTAATGGTGAATTTTATTTATCATTGACATATCAGGCATTATTAAATCTTGGATATTCTGTTAATACTTATAACTTAAGTGAATCAGGGAATGAATATTATTATCCTGTTGGTGAACCAGGTGATTATTTCAATTATTATAATAAACAAGTGACATTTAGTGATAGCTTTGAGCCACATCCGAAGTTTTTAATCGAAGAATATCCTTCAGGTGCTGAAGTGACTTTTAGGGATGAGTTTATTTGTATTTTAGGGGAAGAGCCACGAATGTTCATTTCTGGACCGAAGTTTAAAATTACAATGGACTCTGCTAAAACTATTCTTCGTGTTCCTTTACCTGGGACTAATAAGGAATTTAGCGAAGTGCGCCGCGAAGATTTTGTTCGTGGTTGGCTTATTGGAAACTTTGAACCGTCTATTATAAGGGCCACTGATTTTGAAGTAGGACTGCTACATCATGCAGCTGGTGAAAAATGGCCTTTCCATTATCATAAAGAAGCTATTGAAATTAATTATCTATTGAAAGGATCAATGCAATTAAATGGAATTCAATTAGAAGCGGGAAAACGATTCATTATGCCACGAAATATGATTGCTTGTCCTGATTTTTTAGAGAATTGTACCATTCTATGCATTAAGGTTCCATCTGTGCCTAAAGATAAATATATCATTTAGAGTAATGGAATTTACTCCAGCATTTTTTGATGCGGCCTCTAAAGCCTGGCTTCATAATAAACGGAGGGTAGGGGCATCATATGTTTACCGGTGTATACATGTTAGCGAAAAAGGTGTTCCGTGCAAAAATCGGCCATGGAAACTGGAGGATAAGTGTTATTTCCACTTAGATCGTATTTAATTTTGGGCCACTTTTTAGAAAAAAATATCCAAAAATGATAATTGGCAAATATCCAATATTGAACTAATACTATTAGATCAATGTTGGAGTTAAACTCCGTTGTGGTCCTCGTCTGAGCGTAGCTCAGACTCAGAGTCCATAACCCCAACCAGAGGTTGGGAACTTATGGTCACTGTGGGATTCGAACCCACAATTACAGCTTTATAAGAACTGCGGCTTGTCCAGTTAGCTCGAAGTGACCTATGGACCTTTCGATCCGGTGTGCCTCCTATCGGAATCGAACCGACGACCTTACGATTACAAATCGTATGCTCTAGCCAACTGAGCTAAGGAGGCTATGAGGCAATTCAGCAGGAAATGCATGGAACTTTTCTAAATCCAGAACATGCACTCCATTCCAATCCATCGCATTGGAACACCCGCGTTACTGCCCAACTATTAGTTGAGATTAGTCTTTAGGTCTAGTACCAATTAGTGCGAGGGTATGTGGGAGCAAATGATCTCTCCAAACCAGGAGTCCATTGAGTGTAATCTGTCCGTCCAGCGCGTGTACGTCCGCTCGACTCGAAGAAGGGATCAAGACCAGCGGCCAAGTCCCGCGCCTCCTGAGGAACTTCGAATGTGGCCGCATTATAATCAGCAGGTGACATACGACTGGTAGAGGCTTCCGCATCATCTTCATAAACAATCTTCGGGTTCAATTCCTGAGTCTCAAAAACTTCATATACGCCATCTTCACGTTGGTGAACTAGAGGACGTTGTCCCTTCTTCTCGTAAATCTTGTTAATCAATGTCTTCGCATCTTCAACATCATACTTCAAATCCTTACTGCATGCCGGGACATAAGTTTGTAATAGTTTCATCTCTTGTTCTTCTAAACTCTTCGTATCTGGTGGTAAAACTTCAAAATTCTCTATTGTTGCATACTTCGCTGTACTTACAGGTCCAGTCTTCTGTAAACCCAACATCCATTCTTGTTGTTTTTCCTGGAACCGTGCAGCACTTAATGGCAGAGAAGCCCAATCAAATGGCCAAAGCCGCATCTTTTCATTAATTTCTGTCTTTGACATTTGACGATCACCTTCATTATTAAAAATCACATCATGTTCATAATCATCTACCTTCTGTATAGGTCTAGTTGTATAAGGCTTAGTCCAAGGATCTGCACCAGCATCCTGGGCAACCGGAATATCACTACCTTTCATTATTGGTACAGTATCTCGCCTTACTTCGAAACCTGCAATGTTTCGTTTACCGATTATAAACACTAAAGCATAAATGAATCCAATTATGACTAAAATAAACATAATATTTCTCGGACCCTCAATATCCATTATTCTAACTGTAATATACACTTAAAATAATAGAAAATGCAGCATTCAAACTATTTACCATCTGTAACCAGAACCTGATATTGCAGTTACAGAGTAAGGTGGAGGACTGACTACGCCACCAGGCCAACTAACATTTGTGCCAAATCCTTCACGCACTAGATATTGACGACTATTGATATACATATAGATTATACCAAGTATAACAATTCCAACAAAGATCACATCAACTGAAGCCATTTCTATTCTATAATTAGAATGGCAAAGAAATATACACATCGGCGGCGCTATAAAGGTGGAGCTCGTAAAACAACACGTAGGGCTTCAAAAGCTGCATCTCTAAATATTACATCATCAGGACAAATTGATTCCTTGAAGAATTTAATGAAGAAGAATTCAGTAATAATGGTATTTGTTTACGCAGACTGGTGCGGACACTGTCAGACATTCAAACCGGAATGGAAGACACTTGAACGTCTTCCCGAACGTAATGTACCAATGGTATCAATTCGCGATGACGTCTTCCCTAAAAGTCCATTAAAAGAGAATATCGAAGTTGAAGGTTATCCAACCGTTGCAATAGTGAATACGGCACAAAATGTAACTGTTAATGTACCTAATAGAGAGGTTGAATCATTGAAGAAACTATTAGTGAATAACCAGAATTTGACTAGTCCTCCTCCTGCAAATATGAGTATGGCTAACATGGAAAATGAATTAAAAAACAAGAATTTACCTGCCAAGGAGACTGCTTCAGGAACCACTATTATAAATGTCGAAGCTAATGCCAGTCCGATCAAAGAGACAACTATTAATGAAGAATTAGGATCCATGCCAAATGAAATTGAGCCACCTGCCAAAGAAGATTCTATTGTGAAGGCCATGGAACGTGAAGGTTCTAGACAATTAGGAGGGGCTAGGGGCCAGGGTCGAAAGAATCGTGGACTGTATAATTCGTTAAAAGAATATAATATGCGTAATTGATTTTTACAAATAAATATAATAGTAATATATTATGGTACCGACTATAGGTATAGCAATACCATGTTATATTGGACATATTGATAAGCTGAAGATTTTATTAAAATGTATTGAAGATCAAACAGTGTTACCAGCTAAAGTTGTTGTATCATGTAGTTCTTCGAGACTTGAAGATCTTGGAATAAATGAGTCTGATTATTGTTATCTGCTTCAAGTTATTACACATGAACAAAAACTAAATGCAGCTCAAAATAGAAATTGTGCTGCATCACATTTAGATACAGATATAATTAGTTTTTTCGATGCAGATGACATTATGCATCCACAACGTAATCAATGTATCATTGATGGCTTCAACACACATTTAGATGCCGTTGCTTTATTACATGGATATATTACTAATAGTGCAACACTTGATTGTGAAATGCATAATAGTTTTACAGAGTTTTATAGAGATATATTTTATATAAAAGATGATATTCAGGTATTACCTGGAGACCCTTTGTTACCAAGATTATTTAATAATAGAAATATTGAATTACATTCGGGTCATTGTTCTATCAAAAAATCTGTATTTAGAGAAATAAAATGGAATGAAACCCGTCATATATGTGGATTCGAAGATATAACATTTCTTGTTGATATATTTAAACAGTTTGGACCATCATCTATAATTGGAGCAGATTATTCAATGACATATTATTATCCTTCAAATACAATGATTAATGAAGCAGTTGAATATATTAAAGAGGTTTGTCCCGAAAAATATAATTCTATTATGACAAATTATGGCAAATTGGAAAGTCCGTAAAATTGACGATTTTTTATCTCCGATAAAAAACTAGCTACCATGCCATCAGACCTAGTATTTCAAATATTAGATATACTGTCTTGTGACGAAATTATTGATCTCGACACAAAAGAGCATATTAAACGCATTGATAATGATGAAGAAGAATCACCTATCCGGTTAGCCGGACCAAAAAGTCGTTTCTTAATTCATTTATTTGGTAGAACTGCTATAGGTAACACTGTTCGTGTAGATGTTGAGGGATTCTGTCCCTATTTCTATATCGAAGCACCTGAATCTCTTAGCCCAACAAATCTTCGTGTCGCGCGTCGTCAATTAGTTGAATACATACAGCGCCACTGTTCCTTCGCACCCGATGTAACTACAAGCATTGAATTGCGTGAAAAATTCTTTGGATACACAAACCATCGAACTTATTCATTCATCAAACTGACTGTTACAAGTATGCGAAATTTCCAAAATTTAAAAATGCTTTTCCTTGATAAAACTAATCGACCCTCTACAAAAGGTTCGATTGGGCCTCTATGGGGTAAGACAGCACCGACTATCTATGAATCAAATCTGGATCCGATGTTGCGCTTCCTCCATACACAAAATATTCAACCATGTGGTTGGGTCAAAGTAGAAGGAATAACTGAATCAAGCGACAGCGAACCTATTCGTTGTTATTATATGGATATTAATCCAACCGATGCGCCAATGGCTGCAGCACCTTTCATTACAATTAGTTGGGATATAGAATGTTTCTCTTCCTGTGATGATTTCCCAAAACCGAAAAAAGACTACACTCGTGTAGCAAAAGACTTATATGATCATGCGACAAATGGTCCAGAAGCTGTTGCTCTTATTGAAAGTGCAATGGTATGGACTGGTCTATCTGATGTTCGGCCAATTCAAGGCAGTAAAATAAATCCAATTATCTGTAAACATAAATTAATGTCAGATGCAAAAACGACTTTTAGAGGTGTGATGTATAAGGACTCTGTTTATTCAGGTATAGAGAAATACTTGCGTCCCTCTGGGAAAGATCGTGATGAGGCTGTTGAAGGTCTCAATACGTATCTGACACAGATTATGGGATCTCGTTTTCCTATTAGTGGTGATCCGGTTATCCAAATCGGCGCAGTTGTAGCCGTCTCGGGCTCAGTTACGGAAAGACATATCTTTGTCTATCCTTCCTGTGATCCTGTAGATGGTGCAATTGTACATGCTGCTCCTACTGAGGCTCGAATGCTTCAGTCATTCTTTGAATGGCTGGAACTGATGGATGCAGATATTCTAATTGGTTATAACGTCTTTGGTTTTGATGAAAAATATGTGTGGCATAGATTGGAAGAGCTAGGACTTGAATCCGAACTCTCGATACAAGCCTTGAACCGTCTATGTGAAAGTGGCGGTCAGGTGAAGTTGAAAGAATCATTCTTGTCCTCATCTGCTCTCGGTGATAACTACTTTTATACATGGACATGTGATGGTCGACTCCAAATTGATCTTCTCGGTTATGTTAAACGAACAATGTCTCTTGAATCCTATAAATTAGACGATGTTGCTAAGACCTTGATGTCTGGCTCTATCGTTTCACTTGCTACCGAACCATCTGATGGCGTCCTTGAACTCACTATTAAAGGTGCTGTGAAGGATATCCGTGTTGGTCGTGCGCTGAAATTATTGGATGAATCAGGAGAAGCTATTACAGGAAAATTGGAAGTGGTCGCCATTAAAGGCGGTGGCACTATTATTGTTTCTTTCCCTACATGTGATCCAGATGAATGGCTCGCAATTAAGGAGGAGGCAACATCTTGGGTTATTACAAAAGATGATGTCGGTCCAGCCGATATCTTCAATTTCCACTGTGGTTCCGATGCAGATCGTGCCAAAGTAGCAAAATACTGTATTCAAGACTGCGATCTAGTCTTCGAATTATACAAAAAACTGGAGACATTTATGAATGCTATGGCGATGGCAAATGTATGTTCTGTTCCTATTGGGTATATCTTTACTCGAGGACAAGGCATTAAGATTGAATCGCTTATTGCAAAAGAGTGTTTGGAACTGAACAAGTGTATTTTGACTTTACCGTCACCTACACAAGGTCCGTCCGAAAACAGTTATGAGGGTGCAATCGTATTGGACCCAATTCCAGCCTTCTATAATCGTTCACCTATTGGTGTTGGCGATTTTGCATCACTTTATCCGTCAACAATTGTTAGTGAGAATATTTCCCATGACACATTGGTATGGGTGAAGGATTTTGATGATGATGGCTATTTAATTAAACATGTATGGGGATCAAATCAATTTGATGGCTTAGATGACGTGGATTACACGGACATCAAGTATGATCTATTGATTCCTGATCCCACAGATAAGAGGAAGACGCCGAGGAAGATCAAGGCGGGAACTCGTATTTGTAGGTATGCCCAGGATGCACCTGGGATGATGCCGATTATTATTAAGAAGCTGCTGGCTGCGCGTAAAGCGAAGCGTAATGAGGCGGCGAAAGAGACTGATCCCTTGCGTGCGACACTCCTTGATACGGAGCAGCTCGCCTATAAAACGACTGCAAATTCGCTTTATGGACAGCTTGGTTCAGGCACATTTAAAATGAGATTGCAAGACCTAGCCGCCTCTACGACGGCTTATGGTCGACTGCAAATCATGTTTGCGAAAGCAGTTATTGAAAAATTCTATGGACCAGAGAGCGGCGATCCACGTTGCACCTCAGCTCGCACACATTTTGTGGGACACGATTCCAAAGAAGTAGCATGTGAAGCAAACATTATGTATGGTGACTCCGTAACAGGAAATACAGCTCTATTTGTAAATGGGGCTGTGCAAGGAAACGCCTTGCAAGAGCCACGTACAATTAGAATTGATGAGATTGGTCAGGCTGATGTTTGGACAACTCATCATGATACTAAGGAAGCGATTGATTTGAGCGGATCTGGTCTACAGGTCTGGACAGAACGAGGATTTACGCCTATTAAGCGAATCATTCGTCATCGCCTCCACCCAAGTAAAAAACTCTATCGTATCTTGACCCATACAGGTGTTGTTGATGCGACAGAAGATCATAGTCTGGTTAAACCAGATGGATCAGAATGCCGACCTGCAGATGTTGCAGTCGGTACAGAACTATTACATAATCATGAACAACACGGAGCTTTACTCACAAAGGCATCAACTATTACAGAAGATGAAGCATGGGTAATGGGATTCTTCCTTGCGGATGGATCAAGTGATGTTTATAACTGCCCATCAGGTGAGAAATCATCATGGGCAATTAATAAATCAGATTATGGACTATTAGAAGAAGCGCAACGACGTTGTCCATTTGAAACAAAGATTTTGGATACGTTAGAGTCATCAGGTGTTTTCAAGCTTGTTCCATCAGGTGAGAAAACAAAGGAGATTGCAAAGCGTTACAGACAATTATTCTATAATACGAGCAGGGAGAAAAAGGTCCCTGATTGTATTCTAAATGCACCAATTGAAATTAGTCGAGCCTTCTTTGATGGTTTCTATAATGGAGATGGTGATAAAGATGAACATGGATATTGCCGCTTTGACCAGAAGGGAAAGGAGGTATGTACAGGATTGTATCTATTAGCAAGAAAGCTTGGTTATCAAGTGAGTATCAATGATCGTGCAAGTAAATTAGATGTGTTCAGATTAACAATGACTACTGGGGTACAACGTAAAAATCCCCAGGCAATTAAAGTGATACGTGAGTTGGACCATCCAGGCGACGCTTATGTATACGATTTAGAAACGGAGAATCATCATTTCGCAGTCGGGCCTGGTGCTTTGGTTGTACATAATACTGATTCACTGTTTATTGAATTTAATCCTAAGGACCCGAAGACAGGCGAACGCCTGACAGGAAGAGAGGCGCGCGAGGCGGCGATAAACCTCACAATTGAGGCGGGTCATTTAGTGTCACATGCACTAAAAGCGCCACATGACTTTGAATTTGACAAAGTCTATGATCCTTTGCTGATGTTTTCCAAGAAACGCTATGCCGGCAAAATGTTTGAGTCGAATCCTGATGATTTTGTCTACAAATATATGGGCATTGCTTTGAAACGTCGTGATAATGCACCTTTAGTGAAGAAGATTTATGGAACAGCGATGAAGATGATTCTGGACCATAAGGATGTAGCGGGTGCGACTAAATATGTGCAAGATGCAACAAAAGAACTGGTCGAAGGCTCTACAGCTCTCGGTCTACTCACAATTACAAAATCGTTGAAAGCGGAATATAAGAACCCACAGGGCGTGGCACACAAGGTGCTCGCGGACCGAATGGCAGCACGTGATCCAGGATCTGCACCAGCAGCAGGAGATCGTATTGGCTATGTATATGTCAAACCCCCTCCAGGACAAGCAGCCTCGAAGCTACAAGGTGATCGAATTGAGACACCAGCTTATGTGAAGGCCACAAAAGGAATGGAAATTGATGCCATGTATTATATTGATCATCAGATCAAGGTTCCTATTAGTCAGATGTTTGGACTTTTACTAGAAGATATGCCTGGTTATAAACCATCGATGTTACCATCAAATTTTGATGAATTTGATATGGACAGACAATTAAGTGAGCGAGAATATGTTGCTGAGAAGATATTATTTAGTCCTGCATTAGTGGCTGCACATTCTGCGGCTGAAAAGAAGTTTATTACAGCGATGTTTCCTGGTGCCAAACTGGGTACCAGTGCAAATGCCAAACCTAGTGCAACAGCTCAGCCAAAAAGTACGACTAAAACAGTCAAAAATGAAATAGTTGTAGCAGCTGCTCAGCCAAAGAAGGTTGTTCAATCACGATTGACAAATTATTTCCAGAATCGAGAAATTGCCAAAGCAATGAAGAAGATTTTAACGGATAGCGATGGTTCATCAACAGGTAGTAGAAGTAGTAGTGGCAGTCCAAAGTCACCTTCGAAAAAGAAATAGGATCATCAATAGAAAAATTGAAAATTTTTTTAGTTATTAATACAATTAAGAAGGGATATGGTTTATACTGAATCCAAGACAGCAACAGTGTTCTTTGATGGAGCACAGATTTATGAGGCGGGATTATCGCCTCTAATCAAGGATGTTAATGGAAAATGGATGTGTGAAGATACACGACTAGTTAGTAAGGTCTATTCTGTACTGCATCTATATGGGCGTTCTGATTTGAAACAATTAGGGCCAGCAATTTATGGTTATTATATTACCAAGGACGGAAATCAAATTCATATGTGGACTAAAAGGCCTACAGATGAATTTCGCGAAAAATATTATCAGTAATTTATGTGCTGCGCTGCACCGCAATATATCACTTATTTTTAGTATATAGAGAGATGGGTAATACTCTAAGTGATTTACCTGGAGGCACAACTGTAGCACAAATAATGGGAATAAAGGTATTAAGTTTGGAAGATGCCTATGAAGAAATGGCGCTGAATGAAACAGAAGATCAATACCTTAAAAGTTGTACTGAATCACCACCAAATTTAACGGCATTACATAAGATATATCTGAAACCTTGTAGACCACCGACTAATACACAGGCAATGAGTAATGCTGCAATGACTATTGTTCCTAATTCATTAGCAATTGATGGGACAATTAAGGTAGGAGTGTTTGAAGAAGGACTTCCGCATACTAGGGCACCGAAGACAATTTGGTTTCCGGAATCGTTATTGAGCAAAGGGAACGAACATTTCAATGAAACATTTTTACATGAATGTATACATCTTCACCAACGAGCACACGAAGATTTATGGGACAAATTTTACCGCGAACAATGGAACTTTATCCGCTATAAAGGTACGATTCCACGGGAAGTTGAAGAACGAAGACGTCTAAATCCTGATACATTGAGGGCTCCTTTTTATGCATGGAATGGTACTGGTGGACCTGCGTCTGTACAAAGTACAGGCTCGGACTCTGAGCGAGGCTTTGCCTCGCGAGGACCTTATATCCCTGTTGCTGTGTACAAGAAACCAGATGATGCAGACTTATCTGAAGTTCGTCTTGTATTTGTACGTCCTGATGGTTCATGGTCAGCAGTAATACCACCTGGTTGGATGGAGTTCTTTAGAACTCAGAATCCTTCTCTATGTGAACATCCACATGAAATGGCTGCATATATATTAAGTGACAATGCGAATCCATTTGACTCGGAAGCTGCCCGTCGTTTGCGAAATATGTATAAGACATTTAACCGTGGGAACAAATAGGTGATGATATCATTGAAAACATATGGTATCGATTTTGAAGGTTCGATAGAAAATGCTATTAAAATTTCGAGGGAATTAATACCTGAGCGAAAAACAATTAGGGATGGAGTAATTGAAGTGATTGGAACAGTATATTTGGGCGGGAAGAAGATAAGTGAAGGGCGTTATGGACGTGTAGAAGAATGGATTCATGGTTCTAATGGGACGTTAATATATGAGAAGATTGCCAAACGTGAGGATGGGGATTTATTAGCGGAGGCATGTTTACAGATCGCTGCACGTAATTGTCTTCGAGCCATAGGACATGAATCTTCGGTTTCAGAAGTGAGGAATATTTTACGGTTTGGTCGACGTATAACATTTATGATGGAACCATTTACTAATGTTCTTTATCTTCAGGCCGCACTTCATCATTTACATGGAGAACGAAGAATGAGAGGGGCTACATTTGATTTCTGGTTTCTCCAGATCCTTGCTCATATATGTCTTCTTCTTGGCTACCTCGAAGAAAATCTTCAAATGAACCATCGTGACTTGAAGGGAGATAATATATTAATTTCTGTGCGACCATCTGCTGCGACACATACTATTCCTTATTGTGGATTTCAATGGACAATTAACGTTGAACATGAAATAAAATTGGTTGACTTCGGTCTTGCTTGTAATGGAAAGGCGATGAATCATGGAGCAATAGTTAACGCAGGATCTGTATATGAAATCACGGATCTCTGTCCAAAGAATGGACGTGATATATATTTATTATTATGTTATTTTTATGCGCAGCGGACTTTTAGGGAAATGGTTTCTAGGGAATTATTGGCCGTGATTGAGGATTGGTTGGAAGGGCGTGTAAAAGATTTTTTGTTGCGTCATGGACTTGAGCGACTTTCATGGATCGCCTTTTTGGTAAATAATAGGAAATTTAATTGCGGAAAATGCTGTCCGGTTCATATCCTGAATTGGATCTCTTCTTCACATCCGAACATATTAAAAAAATATGTTAGTGTATAATAGATTAATATGGCGACTTATAGGAATCCATATGCAAGAGGAGAATTACCTCGTGAAGCAGCAACACGGGCACCACCTCCTCCTAGTCGCGGTACAAGTGGTCGTTTTGATCGTGATGGTGGCGGAGCAGGTGGTGGCGGAGCACGTAATGAAGTGCGATTAGATGAAGCTCATAATGAAAAAGGTTATTTAATCGCATTAATACCAAATACATTAACTCCTGGTTTATCAAAAGTTTTAATAATTAGAGAAAGAGGATATACAGAAAATTTTGATGAATATCGTCGATTTTTTGAAGTAAATGCAGCTGGAAATTTGATGGTAGGAGAAGTTCCAATAAGGTTAAAAAAGAATAATGGTCTTCCTGTAGAAGCAACAGAAGCCGATAATATATTTGGTAGTGCTCTCGTGGTAAGACCTACTATGGTAGCATATGATGAAACAGATACACCTCGATACAGAAGAATATTTAATGATGAACGCAAAGTGTTATATGAAGATATTTTTATTACACGTAAGGAAGGTGGAGCTGTAGTTACTGGACCTGACTCTACTATTCCACAAAAAATGGAAACATCTCGTGCAGTGTTTCCAGGACGTCATTCAGGAATTCCTAAAGGTAGATTAGAGGAGGAAGACCATGGTAATAAAATGTTAGCAGCAATTAGGGAATTTGAGGAGGAAATTGGTACACGACCACCTGATGATAATCTAAGAATATTACCTGAAAGAAGGGACGGAGCAGGCCATTTATTAGTTCCAGAATCATATGTGTGGTGTATAACTCAAGATATTGCAAATGATATATTACAAAGATTTTATAACCCTACAACACCAAGAGGAGGTTATCGCGCATATCAATCATTTATTCCCCAATTTTTAACACTAAATACAGCATTAAGTAACGCTACTGATGTAATAAATACTAAAATGTTAGGAGGAGCAGGAGTTCCTGAAGAATTTAAATTAATTAATACTAATACTGCAATTCAACGTGCCACAAATACTGCATATCGTGATTTAAATTTACCTTCGAGAGCAATTTTAGTGCATTTATTACAGAGTTTAAGAAGTGGAACATTTTCATGTGCTGCTCCTCCTGCTGCTCCTCCTGCTGCTCATCCTGCTCCTCCTGCTCCTGCTGCTGCTCCTGCTCCTGCTCCTGCTCCTGCTCCTGCTCCTCGTTTAGTTTTTAATCCTAGTGCTGCTCCATTTATTCTATCTCAAGATCCTATGGGCGGTGGAAGACGTCGCAATCGACTCAATAAAAAAACAAGGAAAAATAGACGTAAAAGTCGTTCCAGAAGTCAGCGAAAGGGATCGCGTAGAAGATAAATATTATACTGTTTGTTTAAAACGACTAAGATAATCAATACTATCAGTTTCTTTATCATATGTGATATTGAATCCATCACATAGACCATTGTCGTAACGAATTAGTTCCATAATATTACCATATTCATTCCATTCGGTCAAATATCCATGTGGACAATCATTAATAAATATACTTTCTGATTTACGTTTACCATCTTTTGTCCATGAATAGATGCGACCATGATTTTCCCCTTGTTTAAAATATCTTAGACAAGTAAGACAATTAGAATAGATTATGATATAAAATCCATCGTGTTTTTGTGTTTCATTATCAATGACCCAAATATCAAGCCAAGGACCATTCTTTTTTTGTATGATACTATGTGATGTATCAACAGATTTAGTTAATTCATCAATCAACAGAGAAACATGAGTTGTTTCTGGATTGTAATTCTTGATATATCCGAATTGATCAACGTATTGCTGCATGATAATACACTTAATAGTTACAATAAAAATTGCATACATATCAATTTTTTTATTAACGATCCAGATGAATTATTTCATTCGTATTATCATTATACTGAATATTAAATCCATCCTTGAGACCATTAGAATATCTAATTATCTCAATGATGTCTCCATCAATATTCCAATGGGTATAAAATCCATGAAGATTATTTTCCATAAACAATTGTTCATATTGACGTTGACCCGTCAAGTACCATGAATATGAAGCTCCGTGCTTCAAACCATCTTTATAGTGAATGAGTGAAATCAGTTGGTTATTATATAATTTGACATAGTATCCATCCTTGATATCACTTCCTTTTTTGACTGAATAAAATTCCTTTTCATTGCTAGTCTCTGTTGTAACAAGATCATGTGTTTTACTAGCACGATCGAAAAGTTCATTAATCAATTGATCTGAACGAGCAGTCATAGGATCATAGCTCTTCATTTGCCCATAATGCGACATGTATTGCTGCATTTTTAACTATACAATTAAATGGAAAATGACAAAATCAAATTTTTTATTAGATAGAATTAACGACTACGCCACTGATCACCGCATACGTTACAAATATACAAGAACTTCATATTAACCGCATCATATTTGATATAAATTACATCTGACTTGGCTCCGCCTTTATTAGATGCACACCCTTCATTTTTGCATTTAATATTGTCGACGTGGGGCAGCGTGGGATCATCACGTGTGAATTCATTCACTAAGATCTTATAACCTTCATTGACCTTCTCTTCAAGATTGGTGAAACTGACGAGACCACCAGTCAACTCCTCTTCGGAATAACCGCATGACCGACAAAGACGTGACATCTTCCCTTCAGTCATATTCAAATAGAGATAATAACGACAAACAGGACAGAATTTCATGGCTGCACCGGCTTTAGGTTCTGCCGCGGCCGCCGCAACAGTTGAATCGGTATTGGTGGACATTCTTCTATCTAATTGTATATTCTAATAGTCTAAGTAATCACCGCACCACAATCAATTTTCACTAGTATGCGAGCAAAAGGCTCAAGTCAAACACAACTACTAATAGAGGATATGGCAGGTGGAGCATTAATTCAACTTATTGCATACGGCGCCCAGGATGTATTTATAACGGGTAATCCGCAGATAACATTTTTTAAATTGATTTATCGGCGTCATACCAATTTTTCGATGGAATGGATTCAGCAACGTGATCAAAATTCAAATGGTAAATTCGGACATCGAATGGAAATTGTGATTGATCGTGTCGGTGACCTTCTTGGGGCGATGCATTTAGAGATCGAGGTTCCTGCACTACTTCAAGCACAGGCCGGCTACGCTGCAGATGGAACACCAGCAACTAGTACTTGGGTCGGATTATGCAATTCAATTGGACATGCTGCAATTAAGACCGTAGATATGCAAATAGGCGGACAGCTTATTGATCGTCAATATGGCGATTGGCTCGAAATCTGGTCTGAAATCTCGTTATCTGAGGATAAACAAGCCGGTTATCGTCGTATGATAGGAAAACATACAACTGACGTTGCACTTCAATTCAATGCAATACCTAATGGTTGTAATACAGCATCTGGAAGTAGTAGTAGCGCCGGCAATAATAAATATAGATTTCGTGTACCATTACAATTCTGGTTTAATCGTTGCCCAGGTCTATATTTACCATTAATAGCATTACAATATCATGAAGTTCGATTTACTTTTGATTTAAGGGCTCCGGCAGAACTAATTAGATCAGATGTAAATTTAATTGCACCATTGGACTATGCAGGACAGCCATGGAATGCAATAGATATTTCATTATGGGCAAACTATGTTTACTTGGACACTGATGAACGTAAGAAGTTTGTTGCACAGCCGCATGAGATGTTGATTGAGCAATTGCAGTTTAATACAGGGCTTGGTATAGCGGACCGGGCGGAGAACTTCTCAGCACAAATGGAATTCAATCATCCATTGAAGGAACTAGTATGGGTAATCCCTGATAATACCACATGTGAACTCGAAGGAAATTCACTGAGTGGAAATGATTATTTTGCATATAGTCCTAATGGTCGTGATACATTTATGCATGGTAAATTAATTTTTAATGGAAATGATCGTTTTGATGCGAAACAGGCTGAATATTTCCGTCAAGCACAGACGTATGAACATCATACGAGAATACCTACAAAACATATTTATGTATATTCATTTGGTCTAAAACCAGAGGACATGCAGCCTTCCGGTACATGTAATGCATCACGTTTGGATGATTTTACAGTGAGTTTTACATTTGACTCTACATGTCTAAATTCAAATCGTCAGCTTCGTATGTATGCACGCAATTATAATGTATTACGAGTGATGAGTGGGCAAGGTGGCCTAGCATTTAGCAATTAGTGTGTGCGACTGTTAGTATAAAAGGTTTTGATGCAGAGAAATAGAGTGAAATATGTCACAAGAAATTTTGGACGATGCAAAAATCTGTACATTAGAAGTGACATGCGGGACATGGTTCAATAATAAGAGAATACGTAATATAGCATATGGTGTTGATGGTGGAGATGGTGTAAATGTTGCACAGTTAAGTACAAATTTAGGACCTATCATTGCTAATGTCTCTACATTAATTGCAGGTGGTCCAGGACTTATAGGTTTATGGGCACAATATCCTGCATTATCAACAATAAATGTCAATAGTAATAATATTTATTCAACTGTGAATCAGACATTTATTAATGGACCAAGTTCAATAACATTAAACTATGAAACTATTAGTAGTTTTGCCTATACAAGTACTGCATTTAGTACACTGGCATCCTATGTTGCAGTAGATTCATGTCTATTAGTGCAGACTCGATCGAATTTATCATCATTAAGTTCATATGTAAGTGATTTAGAAGGTAATGTAAATTATTTGAGTAGTGCATTTAGTACATTAGCTGGTTATGCGGCAGTGGATGCTTGTATGACAGTTACGAATAAAAATAATATTTCTACGCTGCAAGCGGATGTACCAGCTCGTCGTCAAATTGGTTTTTCAACTGTTGATGTAACAACTGTTACACCTGCACAAGTGATTGGAACAAATGTAAGTACATTGGGGTGGGTGACGACATTTAGGGCGCCAAGTGGTGCACTTTCTTTGCAGTTAGATATTGATTCACTAAATGTTTGGCCAAAACATAAATTTGATTGTATGAGATATAGTCATATTGGTCCAGCATCAGATAGTCATGTAAATCTTTATTTAAATACAGCATCAGATTTTAATTCATTTTTAGGAGGGATTTCTCCTGGACAAAGTTATACATATGTGTATCAAGGACCAGAACCGCCCACAGCTGGTGATATAGTGTTATCGACGAATTATATCCGTTTCACAGGAGTATAAACAAAAAAGAGACCCTAGTCAGGCAACAAGGCCTGACGGTCTCCAGGATCCCGTCCAGGGCATCCTTACCGATTCAACCATAATAGATCGGTGACTATCCCCTTTGTACAAGCAAGTATTGTACCAGGACGGGGAGAAGAATTACCTGCCTCCTCGTTCCTGGGGAGGGCCATGGTAGCCATGTGATGCTCACTCGAGAGAGCTATCGCCATACTACAAAGATGTTCTGTCTCTGGCCTACTTCTTAGTACGTGAGTAAATGTCACGCAAAGTAGGACGCAGCATAGTACCACTGTTACCTCAAGGGTTACATGTAGTCTAACGACTAGGCCGTCTCTCGGCCTGTATCACAACTGGTGATACCCAGGATTCTCCAAATTTTTCACCCACTGTGGGGCCAGCACAACAGCTGAAGAATCTGGAGTTGCCGCAACTTCTTTCGGACACTGTCATCCTGTGGCGGGAATTCCACAACCTCCAGGACCGCGGCTTGATCCGCATTATCTTATGCAATAAAAACATGTTTTCAGTTTTTTTCTATCAAAATTCACATGAAATCAGCAGCAATTATATTGCTGCTGATTACGCTAAGCTTTTGGCTGTGAAACTGCCAAAAGCTTACATGAAATCGTAATAAATCAGTTTAACATTTTTCCCGTGAATGATATGATAATACAGGGTTCCTTCACGAACCAGTTCAGCTTCAAGAACAACTAAATTGTCCATATTAACCTTTAGGGTTTTCTTGCCACCTTCCATATTTGTAATAGAATATGACAGCTGATTTATCATTTTTGAATTAATTCGTTGAATATAATCATCGACCGTAATTTCTTCCATTGTTTTAGTTACAATTAAATGGAAGGTCCCAAAATTCAATTTTTTCAATATTTGGCTTTAAGTGGCCGCAGGTCGCTACCCAAAAAATTGAGCCGTCCGAGCCCTGTGTTTAATTTTCAAGAATATATCCGTGACTGCTATAAAATGACATCACTTCATGATACATCGCTCGTCAAATTCTTGGCGTCGCGTAAGGTGGAGGGTCGTCATCCGTATTCGTTGACGGGTATGGGTGCAATTACAGGGCGTTGGATGGTATCTGATGAAGATTATCCTAAGTTTCTAAATGAATTGCATAATTACTTATTTGTTCTTAAACTTCGTCCGCTCAATCTTGTTGAGCAACGTCGTGCAGATAAATTTTCACCGCTTCTAGTGGACTTGGACTTCAAGTACTCGCCCACAGGACAGCTATTTCGTCGTTTTACTGATGAACACATTGGAAACTTCATCGCTGGCTTTACTGAAATTCTCAAGAAATTCTATGACTTGAAGACTCTCAGTATGCCACCTCGATTCTTCGTTTGTCTTCGTCCCATGCCATATGAGCAAAAGAAAGCAGGAGAGCGGATCATCAAAGATGGTATTCATATCATCAGCCCTGATCTCATCCTAAATGTCGAGCATCAAAGCGTTCTTCGGGCCGCTATTCTAGATGCCGGCATTGTTTCTGAATCATTTGAAGGAACAGAATACATTAATGCAGATAAGGATGTATATGATGAAGCAATCTCTTCAGGAAGGAATGGATGGCTCTTTTACGGAGAATCCAAACCAGACATTCCACCATATTTGTTGGCTAACGTATATGAATATGATCCTGCAACTGATGAACTCTCTTATGGAGAGATTGAAGATTTTGAATCACGTGATCTAATTGAAATGTTTAGCATTCGTTACAACTTGGAACCAACAGAACTTCCTATTCGTCAATCAATGATTGGGGAATGGGAAACTTTGAAAAAACCTAAGTCTGAGATTGCTGCACCTGCTCCTCCAAAAGTAGCAGAAGAAGATCTTGAAAATGAAATCGTAGAAACTAGCACAGCAGTAGATACTGTTAGTGGTAAGATTCCTGAATGGGCTCAATTCCGCGGTTATGATGAAGGACAGATAGAGTTGGCGAAGACTCTGGCACGCGAGTGCTTATCAAAAGAACGCATGGACGGATTCCATACATGGCTAGAAGTGGGTTGGTGCTTGCACACAATCGATTCAGGCCTCGAAATGTTTGATGTATGGATGGAAGTAAGTGCAAAATCGGATAAATTCCGCATGAATAATATTAATGCGTTGAGAGCCGATTGGCAAAAGAATTGGAATCGTGGTGAATCCGATAGTAAGTTGACGCTTGCTTCACTACGATTCTGGGCAAAACTCGATAATCCTCAACGGTACAAAGAGATCGTTGATGATGATCTTATTGATAAGATCCAGAATAAGGTTTATGAATGCAATCACCATCATGTGGGATTGATCATGCATGAAATCTTCTCTGGACATTATCGTAGTACTGCGGACTCTAAGTCCGTAGACTGGTACGAATTCAAGAACCATGTATGGCGCAAGCTACAGAAAGGTATTGAAATTCGTAACCACATTTCCACTAAATTGATTGCACTAATTGCTGCGGCTCAGAACCGTCAGCGATCGAAGTTCGCAACGAGTGTGGATTCAAAGAACTTCAAGAACTCCGAAGATTACAAAGACTTCGAGGCCTTGATCCGTTTTGAGAAACAACTCTATAACTCTGGTTTCAAAGACAGTGTTATGAAGGAATGCGAAGGTATCTTCTATGAAGATGGCTTTAGTGAAAAGATGAATCTTAACCCACATCTGGTCGGTTGTGCTAATGGTATCCTTGATCTCCAAGGACCAGATGAAGATAATCCTTGTATTGTCTTCAGGAAAGGCCAACCAGATGATATGGTTAGTTTCCAGATGGGTCGGTGTCCAGATATGGATGCTATCCCATATATCCCATATGAAGAAATCCGCGATGATCCCATTTATGAGGAAATTGACGATTTCTTCGAGAAACTCTTCCATGATCGAGAGGAGCGCGACTATGTGTGGCGTCTATTGGCATCATGTTTGGAGGGCGCCAATCAGGCCCAGGAGTTCTATACCTGGACCGGTCGTGGTGGTAATGGTAAATCAAAAATTACAGAACTAATGCGGATCACTTTCGGTGAATACGCATGTTCACTACAAGCAACTGCATTGACACGTAAGCGTGGTGATGCAGGTGCAGCAGCTCCTGAACTTATTGCTATTCGTAATAAGCGCTTTATCTATTTGTCTGAGCCTGATGAGAATGAACCTCTCAACACGGCACAAATGAAGCAGTTTTCAGGTGAAGATTACATGATGATTCGTGGTCTCTACAAAGAGCCAGTTTCCTTCAAGATTGCAGGTAAACTAGTCATTATGTGTAACAAACTAATCCCGATTAACAGTCAGGATGGTGGTACTTGGCGCCGTATTCGCGTCGTACCATTTATGTCTAAATTCGTGAAGTCTGATAGTCCAGAATATAATCCTGAGAAGTGTGTCTTCTATCAGGATGAGCAACTTGATCGTAAGTTGCGTAAATGGCGTGTCCACTTCTTCTCAAAACTTGTTCATATTTACAATACAGATTATCGCAAACGCAAACTCGCTGCCCCCAAGATTGTTATGGCTGCAGTTACTGATTATAAGGAATCTTATGACTCATTCGCTAAATTCTATTATGGCTGTGTCCGCAAAGGCGGCAAGGCTATTGGTAATGATGTCACATTCCAGGAAATCCGTCGTGCATATCTACAGTGGTATTCTGATGAAGGATCCAGTTCAGGCGCTAAGAAGTTCAATGATATTGATCTTAAGAAGCGTCTAATTGAAGAACTCGGTGATCCAATTATTGAGAACAAGAAGGAGGTGTTCCGTCATGTTGTCGTGTTTATGTCATCAGATGATGCAACACGATGGGATCAGGGCCTAGACTTGTAAATTAGGGACAAAGGAAATCTTA